>JAABUI010000024.1_pt1 | contig 259657 bp, 280 predicted proteins | sample 5559111 | NCBI WGS metagenome assembly JAABUI01 (sample SAMN10711870, study PRJNA513365) | rock metagenome | isolation source: Antarctica rocks | place: Antarctica: Victoria Land, Buttleship Promontory
TCCACCACCCCCACCCCCACCCCCCCAAAAAAAACCCCAACCCCCCCCCCCCCCCCCCCCCAAAAAAAACCACCGAAGCATGCATGAGTGTGATAATTTGTATAAAACGTAAAAAAGACAGACTCTCTCGAAGCAAAAATGATAAGAAGTTGAGACTAGGGCTAGCCGGGCGAATACAAAGGGGTTGTTGAGAGGAGAGAAAAACCGAGCTTTTCAATGGTACCTTAGAGAATGTGGGGTATTGAAGAAGACGATGGAGTGGGGAAAAGGTGGTTTTTGCGTGCGTGCGTGAGGGAATGACCGGGAGAAAGATTTTAGGGGGGTTCGGCATTTTCTTGGGGTTCGACAGTAAAATGGTTGGATAGGGGGTGTTTGCTGATAGGTGAATTGTGAAGGAAAGGAGATGAGGACGGGAGGACTGTTTTAAAAATACAGAAGCAAAGTTAAGTGATATTGGTTATTTAAAGATGTGCGGGCTGTAGACGCTGCTGAGTATTCGAAGAGAGTAAAGAAGTTAGACATGTTTAGAAGTGAGATATCCTTCCCATCCTCCAATCCCACCCCCCCAAAATCTCCCCCTTTCCCCTCCAGACATACTCCAATCCTCATTATCCCTCTCCTACCCCTACCCCCTTCGCCTCTCTCACACGACTTCCCCCTCCTTCACAATCCCCTCCATCTTATCCTCCACCATCTCCTTCAAAACCTTCACCTCCTCCCCTCGATCCCCAACGACCAGCGCCGCCGTCTCCACAAACGTCTCCCCATTATTCTCAAACCACTCCCCTCCCAAACCCGCGACGAACCTCTCCACTATCGTCTTTCCACCGGCGTAGCCTCCGTTGGCTGGATATGCCGTCCCGGTCAGGCTCGCGGTGCATGCCTCGTTCGTTTCGCTTGTGCACGTGAGTTCGTTGTATAGCCACATCAATTGTCCTGGGTCCAGTTTCAGCATATCCTCTACGACGTAGTAGTGTGCGATTTCATCGCCCCAGCCATCGAAGCCGTATGTGTCTTGGCGGGATCTCGCAAGTAGCTTTGTTACGTGCGGTGTGCTGTGGAAGTATGCTTGCGGGAAACCTGGTGGATGATGTGAGGCGTGGAATCGCGAGGGGTATGGGTCGTCTGGGAAACGAGCTTTGTGTCTACGCATGACGAGCGCGTTGCTGGGGCAGATGTGCGTTTGCACGACGTTGCGAAATATGGTGTACAAGTCCAGCATTTGCGCCAAGTGATCCGTTGGCCATGAACGCAGCAGAGCAGCGCGGGAGCGGATGGCTGGGGGCGACAAACGCGTTGTACGGGGGCGCATAGGCGTGTGGAAAGCGAGGCTGTAGAGCCAGAGACGGTAGCAAGCGCGGCGGAGGCGGTGACGCTCGGTGGAGTTCAGCAGACGGCGGGAAGAGCTTTGCGGGCCGCGCCACTTCTGGAAGGGGTAAAGGTTCGCCCATTGGTTTGCGACGCGGCCGACGGCGAGGAGGCGTGTGAGGAGGGCAAGGGAGTGAGGAGGTGAGGGCCGCGGTAAATGCGGGGGTTGGCTAGTGTTGTGGGTGACGAGGGTCATGGCGGAAGAGAGGGGGCCAAATTGAGCTTCGGCGGCGAGGTAGAGGGTAGGGAGACGCCTGGGTAGGGAAAGGACCTTGCGGAAGCGATGGCAGGTTGATGCGAGGTTTAGGACAGATGGAATGTCGGTACAGGACTGGTAGATGTGGAGAACTAGCTCGTTGGGGAGGGCGGTGAATTGCATCGTGGTTTGTTTGTATTGTTTTCTCTTTTTTTATTTGGTTTTTTAATTTTCGGATTTTTTTGGTTCAATCTGGCTGCTCTTTCTACTCCTTCTGCTCTTCTTCCAGTGAGACCTCTTTAAGGTGTTCTCTTGATGTTCGACGTAGTACAGTGCTTACAGTGTACCAACGCCGAAAGGCAACTCAAAGAACTCAGCTAATGAGAACCCCTTCTTTGGGGCTATGGTTAGGTTGAGATGCATCGTGAGATGATCTCCACACATCTTCTCGCAAGGTCAATGTCAAGCCCTCGGGGCAGGTGATAGATTTGTACATCATGTTCGTGGTGGAGAAAGAACAATGATGGGCAGCTCGCTCTCAAATATAAATAATGATGCACCCCTGACGCGGAGATTACTAGGTGTGCGCTAAGCCAATCTCCCAGTCTCTCAAGTCTCAACTCACAGACTCACAGCCTCACAGACGACAAGACACCTTAAGCTAGCTTCACTCTGCCAGTATTCGACTAGTTTGCCTACGGATGACTTTGTGCTTGGGCAGTGGATGCTTCAATGTGCAAAAACCATTCTACATCTCAAATCCGCTTGGATCCAGAGAAGTTGCGTCAGGTACGCAAGCTCGGAGGCTTGATAGAGATCACTTGAAGAACATTTAAACTGCATAAACTGTGTTTTGAGAAGTTCTAGTTGTATTGCGGTTGCGGTACCAAGACCGAAGCATCAAATCCATTGCGTCCAGTTGACTTCAGTACTTTTCCCCAGTGTCTGCACTCCTGGCCCTCTCCGGAACAAACCTCCTCCTTCATAGCCGACTACGGACATCAGTGCTCCATCCTGATACTTATTTTGAGTGGTCGACCTTGGAAATGTAGGCTGTCAGGAAGTCAGTTAGGAGAATCTGTGCAAAATTATACATATCAAATCATACCTAGGAGGTCCAACACACGGCGGGAGTAGCCCCACTCGTTGTCGTACCACGCGACGAGCTTGACAAAATGGTCATTGAGAGAGATACCAGCCTTTGCATCAAAGATGGAGGAGTGATCGTCCCCGTTGAGATCCGTTGAGACAATGTCGTCCTCAGTGTAGGACATTATACCTTTCACCAGTCAGCTAAAACTTAAGCTAAGTCCTTAAATTAGCATACCTTTCATGGGTCCAGCAGCTGCCTTCTTGATAGCTTCCTTGATCTGGTCATAGGTGGCGGACTTCTCAAGACGGACGGTAAGGTCGACAACCGAAACGTTCGATGTTGGCACACGCATCGACATGCCAGTAAGCTTGCCATTCAATTCTGGGATGACCTTTCCAACAGCCTTAGCTGCACCAGTGCTGCTAGGGATAATGTTCTGAGCAGCAGTCCGTCCACCTCTCCAGTCCTTTGCAGATGGGCCATCGACCGTCTTCTGAGTCGCAGTGTAGGAGTGAATGGTGGTCATGAGACCTTCAATGATACCGAATTCATCGTGAACAACCTTTGCAAGAGGAGCGAGACAGTTGGTTGTGCAAGATGCGTTGGAGATAACCTCGATGTCGGATTTGTACGACTTCTCATTGACACCCATGACGAACATAGGGGCATCTGCAGAAGGTGCTGAGATGACAACCTTCTTGGCGCCACCTTTCAGATGGGCTGAGGCCTTCTCAGTGGTTGTAAATACACCCGTTGACTCGACGATGTAGTATGCGCCAGTGTCCTTCCATGGGATGTTGGCGGGGTCCTTCTCGGTGTAGAATTTAACTTTCTGGCCATTGACCACGAGGTCATTGCCGTCAACTTCGATGGTGCCTTTGAATTGGCCATGCTGAGAGTCATACTTGAGCATGTATGCCTAGATGGAGCACAATTAGTTACTCGTTCTCTAAGGAACCCACCACAGCAACATGGGGAGATTTGGTGACGAAGAGGGAAGCTAGAAGAGAACTTACAGCATACTTGGGCTCAATGAATGGGTCATTGACCGCGACAACCTTTACGGCACCGTGCTCGACGCTGTTGTGGTTTCCGAATCAGCTTTGCTTTTCTGTGGCGCAAAAAATAATTATCGATAAGGATGGTGGGGCACATACGCATTGCGGAAGACCTGGAGCAGAATTAGGACCAGCGAAGCTTCACACAAGAGCTGCATTGACTTACAATTCTTCCAATACGACCGAAGCCATTGATTCCGACCTAGAACTGTGAGCTATTAAGCTTCGATCCGTTGATGCGATTCATACCAGTGTTTCCGACATTGTGCGGTCTAGCAGACAATTAGCTATGCTTGGCCGCAATTAGGGAATGATGGTCTTACCTCTGTATAGACAGTTATAGAGTGGAGGCAATGTTTGAAAGCTTTTAGAATGATTATATCTTCCAAAGTATGGTGGTTGTAGGGTGAAATGTCTGCTGAGAGAAATTGATGGAAATGGAGGGGTTTTAATCGGCCCTATGATGCTTTCGACCTTTGGTACGTGCCTTACAACTTACAAGTGACGGCTCCGGGCGAGTTTCCGGCGAACTCCGCTCAACGACGTGACAAAGCTCAGCCCGAGCGTTGCAACTTCGACCAACGCTCCCGTATTTGGTATGCGCGATTATTTGCACACTTACTCAGGGTATGAATCATAGCTGGCGTATCTGGCGATTGACTGATATTGCTATCTTGTGACGGGCACGTTTTTCCTTGATCCATATACTCCGTACAGGTCACTCGTATGCTGTCATTGTAGGGCCTTCGGATTCGGCTTCTATCTTACTAATCCATCAGATCAAAGGGCGTGCAAGGCCGACGGGCATGAAGGATACGAACGGCGGGGACACGTTCTAAAGGACTGCTATGCTTAAAAGTTTGTTTGGCCGCAATGCCGAGTCAAGCACTGGAGAGACGCAAAGGTCTGATTCTGCAACCTCGTAAACGATATATCTGTGTGAAATATCGGCCAATGGACCCAAGTGATGCAACGTATCTGAAGACAGTCCAAATAGGTCGAAGACGGTCCACGTGGATTTGACATTGTTTATTACTTCTCGGACTGTGATAGATTAGGATCATGAACATCCGCGATCATCTCCCTTAAAACCAGGGTCTCTTTTAGCCTTGCTGACCCAACAAGAGCAGGCTGAGAAGGCAAGCAAGTCATACTGATTTGGGGAAACGATGGGCGTTATCTTACGGATAGTGCTGGAGACTGAATGAGACAGACAAAGAGGACAGCAGAAAAGAAACAGATGGTAGCAATATGTAACAAAGCTTACATCGTCTCGAATGAGAAGATGAAAGTCAACAGACGCGTAAGTAAAAGTACGGCTATCAATGCTTGTGTTTGTACAAAGAAGGAAGCGGAATCGTGAGTGAATTAGTAGACAGTGTATCTGTGCTCCCTTAAGAAAATTCCAATGATGAAATGGTGTGCTCATAGGAACGAGAATAGAAATATCAGTCCTCATATGACTGATCGAATGAGGTGCCGTATATATATTGTATGTTCAAATTCTCTATGCGTCTGTACAAAAGCCCAAGCCTGGAAAAAATTTCAAACCAAGTACCCGAGGCCCATCTTCCATTTTCCACAATCCTCTCTTTTCTCGCAGCGGTATCGTAGGCCACTACGAAGAACAGACAAGCTTGTGGGTGACAGCCAATACTTCAGGGATACATAAGCTCTTCCGTGCCGAGATGTCCGAGGGGAGAAAACTTTGGCGAGCTGTTAAAAGTACAATACAGATATTGCAGCAATCTTATTTCATAGACACGTCTATGGTTTCTTTGGTTTGCTCTGCACTTGGCCTTTACCTGTGTAACCCTGTGATGAGACTCCGGAGATGGCCTCGGTTTTTTGGTTCTATAAGAAGTAATGAGTATATGTGGTATAACATGAGTCAATAGGCAAACCCACCTTAAGATACTCGTTCGTCATCTCCTGATATTGTTGGTTCATAGTTCCTGGTGGAGGTCCGGCTTGCGATCTAATAAGCAAGAAGATCACGCCAGAGATTCCGACTGCAATCATTGTGTAGTAGAAGATGAGTCTGCCCTCTCCAGGAGGAGGAAGCGCACGGGGTCCGTGAGGCCCGAAAGCAATCCAGTATGCTGAAATCGAATTGTATTAGCTTTACTACTCTCAAGATTGATACGTAATCTATCGTGTTGCGGCTCTTTGACCAACATCGCATAGCCACATCGCGGGGCCGCCCTCGATATAGACATGCTATTGGTATGCAAACTTACCGGCCTTCTTCTCTTGTAACGTCAATTCATGCCAATCGGTCTTCATCCGATCCCTCAATGCCATCCATAGGTCCGCCTGCTCCTGAGGAGGCATCGTTTCCCATCGCTTCTCTATGCTTGCCAGTGTGGGGTTCGAAATAGCATGAGCAGATGCCTGTCGCGACTGTTTGCTTTGTGTGTCGAGCGTACATATTGGTGTAGAGCGTCGTATGGTTGCTCGGATTGAAGGACCTCGGAGTAATGAAGAGCTGGGGCCAGCTCGGGGGAATGAGCGTAGCATTGTGAGGTTGTTGTGCAGAAGACAGGAGTAGGTCGTGGCCAGATACGCTGAAAGGTTGAAATTTACAGCTCCGCGTAGCTGTCGCAGCTCAATTATAGTCGATCCGCATAAATTCTGCGACGTTGACAGTAGTCCTGGAGGTTGAGGTGGGAAAATGAGGTCGTGAATTAGCAGCTAACGGCGTTAGGTGTAGCGGCAATTCCTCCCAAACTCTTGCACGAACCGACCTCACTCTTTGCTCCTCAAGTCCCAGCTTCCACCGATTCCATTCATTCCCTCCCATATCTCCTATTGTTCTTTAGCATCAATCACAATGTTCAAGAGGCAAGCTTCCTGAACTATCTACCTTCGATGCTCCCAGCTAATCTGCGCATCCTCGGAACAGCGGCCTCGCCCGGACTCTTCGAACCGCAGCGTTTGTGAGGCCAAGCGTGGCTCGAAATGCTTTCCAACCCATAAGAAGCAATTTCGCTCCAGCGTTTAGTGCGCGGCTTGCAAGTACCAGTTCCCTCGAGGGGAAGATCTACCAAGTCATTGGTGCTGTCGTCGATGGTAGGCCAAAGACCTTCCTCGAAAGACGTGACGCTTAGTCTGCGAGCTTGGACAACCGACTGTGAGAGCCGTACTGAGTCTATAACCCTGTCGAATAGTCAAATTCGATACCGATACACTACCGCCGATTCTCAATGCCTTAGAGACAAGCAACAACGGCCAAAAGCTGATCCTTGAGGTTGCCGTAAGCTTGCCTGGAGCAAAATACAGCACGCAATGGCACTAAGCTAATTTGACGGATAGCAACATTTGGGAGAGAATGTCGTCCGGACAATTGCTATGGACGGTAAGATCCTTGACGACTACAGGCTAAGGAGGAATCAGCGCGCTGATGAACATCTTCCAGGTACGGAGGGTCTCGTCCGAGGGCGTAAGGCTACCGATACCGGCTCGCCTATTATGATACCAGTTGGACCTGGTACCCTCGGTCGTATTATGAACGTTACTGGTGACCCCATTGATGAGCGGGGCCCAATCAAGCACACCCAAAAAAAGCCTATTCACGCCGATGCTCCCGAGTTTGTCGAGCAGTCAACGTCCGCCGAGGTGCTTGTTACCGGTATCAAGGTCGTAGACTTGCTGGCTCCCTATGCCCGTGGAGGAAAGATTGGTCTTTTTGGAGGTGCGGGTGTCGGCAAGACTGTGTTTATTCAGGAGCTGATTGTGCGTGGTTTGGCATTGAGACGCTACATTCTTTTAAGACGTTGCTAATTAGGCAATCAGAACAATATCGCCAAAGCCCACGGTGGTTACTCGGTTTTTACGGGTGTCGGCGAGCGTACCCGTGAAGGCAACGACTTGTATCACGAAATGCAAGAAACCCAGGTCATCAACCTCGATGGCGAGTCTAAGGTCGCCCTTGTGTTTGGCCAAATGAATGAGCCCCCGGGAGCTCGTGCCCGTGTCGCTCTTACTGGTCTGACCGTCGCCGAGTACTTTCGTGACGAGGAAGGCCAAGATGGTATACAAATGCCTTTTTCGAAGTTTACAGTTTGAGCTAACAACATCAGTGCTCCTCTTCATCGACAATATCTTCCGCTTCACCCAGGCCGGTTCCGAAGTGTCTGCCTTGCTTGGGCGTATTCCTTCAGCCGTCGGTTACCAACCCACCCTTGCCGTCGACATGGGTCTCATGCAAGAACGTATCACCACTACGCAAAAGGGTTCCATCACCTCCGTGCAAGCCGTCTACGTGCCTGCTGACGATCTGACTGACCCCGCCCCTGCTACCACTTTCGCCCACTTAGACGCCACCACTGTGCTCTCGCGCGGTATCTCTGAGTTAGGTATTTACCCCGCCGTGGACCCTCTCGACTCAAAGTCTCGTATGTTGGATCCTCGTGTCGTTGGTGACGACCACTACAACACCGCCACGCGCGTGCAACAGATGTTGCAGGAGTATAAGTCGTTGCAGGATATCATCGCCATTCTCGGCATGGACGAATTGTCAGAAGCTGACAAGCTTACTGTTGAGCGTGCTCGGAAGCTGCAAAGATTTTTATCACAACCATTCACAGTCGCGCAGGTTTTCACAGGCATTGAGGGCAAATTGGTGGACCTAAAGGATACAATCCGCAGCTTTAAGGCTATCATGAGCGGAGAGGGTGATGATCTACCAGAAGGTTCGCATGTCCTATACCTCGTGCATAGTAGCGGTCTAACTAAAATTATGTTTTGCTAATACGATTCGCAATAGGTGCTTTCTACATGGTCGGCGATATCGATTCCGCCCGTGCCAAGGGTGAGAAGATTTTGGCAGATTTAGAAAAGGATTAAGGGTCGTGAGGTCTATGAGCTTTCAGTATGTATTCTTAGTAGATAAGGTGTAGTAGAAATCGATCGACGGCGCGAGATTCTAAGCTGTTCGCCGCGTGCCCTTTTCAATCTTTCCGGTCAGATTCTTGCTCTTATACATGTGACTATATACCACGCCGTGCACTATCAATGCGTCCCATCATAAAAGCCCCAAATATATACACCAAGACATATTCATATTCCATCATGCATCATCCAAACATATATACCCCAAGGCCATCATATTAACCCCGCAGCCTTACTCTTCTCCCTATACTCCTCGAAACTCCCCGCTGTTCCCTGTACTCCCCCACCACCACCTTCAGTTCCCCCATCTTCGTCAGGCTTATTCTTCGCATCAAATTCTTCCTCCTCCGCCGCAAGCAGCGCCTGGAACTTATGCTGCTGCCCTCTCGCCAAATAAACCGGCGCACACTCCCTTCGCGCCACAGCAGCCGTAATAAGAACGTGTTTGATGCTGGACCCAGGCGCCTCAAACATCGTCTCCGTCAGCAGCCGCTCACACACTGTCCGCAGGCCCCGCGCTCCGGTGCCCATGCCCAAGCTGCTCGCTGCGATTTCGCGCAGCGCGCCGCGCGTGAAGCGCAGCTCGACGCCGCTAAGGGAGAAGAGCTGCTCGTATTGTTTGATGAGGGAGTTGCGGGGCTCGGTGAGGACGCGGACGAGGGCGTCTTGGTCGAGAGCGGAGAGGGCGGCGGAGACGGGGATGCGGCCGACGAGTTCGGGGATGAGGCCGTAGGTTTGGAGGTCGGTGGGTTCGACGAGGTCGAGAGGGTTGTATTCTCGTGGGGTGCCGGAGGGGGAGGGGGTGGCGGTTGTGAAGAAGGGGAGGTGTTTTTCGAAGAGTTTGGATTCGGAGGAGTTGGGGGGAACGGTGATGGTGGTAGGATTGTTGGTGTTGTTTGACGAGGAAGAGGGGGAGCGGATGGTGTTGTTGAAGCCGATGGAGCCTTTGGCGATGCGGTTGAGGATGACTTTTTGGAGGCCGACAAAGGCGCCGGCGAAGATGAAGAGGATGTTGTCGGTGCGGACGTTGTAGGTTTCGGGCTTGGAGGGGCCGGAAGAGGTGTTGTTGGGACTGGAAGAGGAGGAAGTGGGACCGCCCATTACGCCGCCTGAGAGAGGGCTGTTGGTTGGGTAGGTCGTTGTAGATGAGGAACCGGGGCTGCCACTGCGCGAAGAGGTGGATTTCTCTTGCTTGGCTTGGATTTGGAGGGTAGTGCCTTCGATTATCTTTAGCAACGCTTGCTGAACGCCCTCACCGCCCACGTCTTTGCCGTGGCTAACTTTTGTAGTGCTAATTTTGTCGACTTCATCTAGGCAGATGATTCCTCGTTCTGCGGCGGCAACGTCGTAGTTTGCGGCTGCGAGAAGCCGTTGGACGCAGATTTCGGCGTCTTCGCCGATGTAGCCGGCTTGAGTGAAGGGAGTGCAATCCGACATGCTGAAGGGTACGGCGAGGACACGAGCGAGGGTTTTGGCCATAAGGGTCTTTCCCACACCAGATGGGCCTAGTAGGAGGATGTTGGCTTTATCAAGGGTAAGCGGCGAGGAGTCTAGAATGGGTCCTCCTATGGGTGGACCCGGTGGGTGTAAGTGGATGGTCTGCTGGTGGCCTGGGTATTCATCTAGGTCAGGGGTTTAGCCTATGAAACCGTGGGTGGTGCTTGTCTCTGTACCTTCCAACGGATGACCCTTAGCCATTTCTCTTCGTAGACGCTGCTGCAATAAAGCCTGCTCCTCTTCCTCCTGCCGTAGAGAATCTTGTATCCTTTGATAATGATTATACACCGCTACACTCAGAACCTTTTTAGCCCTTTCCTGGCCCACAACGAACTGATCCAAGTGCTGTTTGAGAACTTTTGGAGTCAACTTTGGCGCTCCCAAGACAGAGGCGCCACCAAGTGGCCCTGTCGTCCTCTCATTGGGCTCATAGCTGCCGGTGAAAGGCTGACTGGTAAAGTCGGAGCGGTGGAATTGCGAAGATGAGCTGGCGGTCGTGGAAGTGGCAAAAGACCGGCAGATGGAGGACAAGGCTATGTATGAAAGCCGAACCTGGGCTGCAGGATGCCGGGTGGCCATGGAAGGTGATGCCATTTATTGCAGCGATTCTCCAGCTGCTCATCGAGGACCTGGGCAAGTTGACATGGGCATCGGCTTGATGTGTCTGCTAAGTACACAGCGCAAAGATTCGTGAAAGCCCCTGCCACCGCGACCGAGGTGCCTCCAACCTCACAACTGTCGGTGATGGTGACGACCAGCCAGAGTGAAACGATAAGCTCAAGCACGTGACGATACGAGCCTCAAGCGCCGTGTCCGCATACTCGTATACAGTACACAGTATGCACGATGACGATGATCTGCGAATATGGATGGTTTTCTGTTGGCTGTTGAGGAACTTCCGTCTCCTCTAGCTTGATGGTGGGGAACCACCCACTGGTTCAACCCCCGCGGTTTTGATACGGAGTCGGATAAATAGTGGTACTAACATCCTCAAAACCATGGTTATACTATTTCACCTTTTGCTCAATTCTTGAAATTGGTTGAAGTAACCTAAGGAGTCGTCCTGACGCTGCTCTTTTCCAGTCGGCCAATCTGTTCAAGCAAATCAGAAAGAGCTTCCACAGGATGGCTCTCAATAAGGAATCAGATAATTCAGTCATGGGAGAGCCTGGCGGCAGCAAGGTCCCCGCCGATGGCACAGGTAAGACTCCATATTGCTTTAGTAGGACATGTCTAGCTGACATGCTTAGGTGTTGTTCAGCTTGATCCATGGCTTTCGCCCTTTAAAGACCCTCTCAGAAGCAGATATAGTCATGCCCAAAGGTGGAAAAAGACAATCAATGAGACTGAAGGTGGCCTGGAAAATTTCAGCAAAGGTTTCGAAAAGTTTGGATTCAATGTTCATGGAAACGGAGACATTACCTACCGAGAATGGGCGCCGAATGTTACCAAGGCATATCTCATTGGAGATTTTAGTACTTAGAAACTACCGCACCATCTTTAAGGAAACCTACTGACAATGGCTACTTGCTAGACAATTGGGACCGGGAAGCCACACCCATGACGAGGGGTGAGTATGGCATGTGGGAAGTCACCCTACCAGCAAAGGATGGCCATTCCGCCATACCACACAGTTCCAAAGTCAAAGTAGGTCATAGAGCCTTTACGATTCAAGTCTGAAGTTGACTCGAGGTTCTAGATATCCATGATAAAACCATCAGGGGAGCGCATTGAACGTATCCCGGCATGGATCACTCGTGTGACCCAAGATATCACCGTCTCTCCAGCCTACGATGGCGTTTTCTGGAACCCTCCGAAGAACGAGCGTTATACCTTCAAACACGCGCGTCCATCGAAACCGGCCAGTGTCCGCATATACGAGGCTCACGTCGGAATATCATCCCCAGAGCTCCGAATAACAACATACAAAGAGTTCACCAAAAATACCCTGCCCAGGATACATCATCTAGGATATAATGTTATCCAATTGATGGCAATCATGGAACATGCATACTACGCGAGTTTTGGTTATCAAATAAATAGCTTCTTCGCTGCGAGTAGTCGATTCGGTACCCCAGACGACCTGAGGGAGCTCATCGACACTGCGCATGGCCTAGGAATTGCCGTGCTTTTGGATGTTGTGCATAGCCATGCTTCGAAGAATGTCTTGGACGGCCTCAATGAGTTTGACGGTACAGACAATGTATATTTCCATGAGGGCGCTAAAGGTAGGCACGAGCTGTGGGACAGTAGGTTGTTTGATTACGGCAGTCATGAAGTTTTGAGATTTTTACTTTCCAACTTACGATTCTGGATGGATGAATACCAATTTGATGGGTTTCGGTTTGACGGCGTTACCAGCATGCTTTATACCCACCACGGTATTGGCACGTAAGTGGACCCCCTCACGATCTAGAGCATTACTGATCATGATAGCGGATTTTCTGGGGGCTATCATGAGTACTTTGGTCCAAACGTTGACGAAGAAGGAGTCGTGTATCTAATGCTCGCCAATGAAATGCTGCACCAGATATACCCAAATTGCATCACGATAGCAGAAGATGTTTCAGGCATGCCGGCATTGTGCGTAGCCTTATCACTTGGCGGAATCGGTTTCGATTACCGATTAGCTATGGCGATCCCAGACATGTACATCAAATGGTTAAAAGAGAAGGAAGACGCGGCATGGGACATGGGAGCTTTGACCTTTACCCTTACTAACCGAAGGCATGGCGAGAAAACCATCGCATATGCTGAAAGTCACGACCAAGCGTAGGTCTATCCAACATTAGCATATGACTTCCGCTGACAGGAGTCACAGGCTTGTCGGAGACAAATCCCTGCTAATGTGGCTTTGCGACAAAGAGCTCTACACGCACATGTCCATCCTCTCCGAATTCACCCCAGTAATCGAACGTGGCCTCTCCCTGCACAAACTGATCCGCCTCATCACCCATGGCCTCGGCGGCGAAGGCTACCTCAACTTCGAAGGCAACGAATTCGGTCACCCGGAATGGCTCGACTTCCCGCGCGAAGGCAACGACAATAGCTTCTGGTACGCCCGGCGCCAATTCAACCTCGCCGACGATCACATGCTGCGCTACAGATTCCTGAACGAGTTTGACGCCAAGATGCAATGGACCGAGGAAAAGTACGGCTGGCTGCACTCCGAGCAGGCGTATATAAGCTTGCGGAACGAACAGGATAAAGTCGTTGTCTTTGAGCGCGCGGGACTGCTGTGGATCTTCAACTTTCATCCCACGCAGAGCTTCGCAGATTACCGCGTCGGCGTGCAGCAGAGCGGCACATATCAGATTGTGCTTGATTCCGATGACGTGGCGTTTGGCGGCTTTGGGAGGAATGCGAAGGGGACGAGGTTCTTCACGACGCCGTTTGAGTGGAATGGGAGGAAGAATTTCATTCAGGTCTATATTCCGACGAGGACTGCTATTGTGAGTCTTGACGGTCCCGCTGTTTGAGACTTTTGAGAGATGCTGACAGGGATGTGGCCGCAGGTTCTGGCGTTGGAGTCGACGTTGTGATTGGGGGTGGGTGGTGGGGGGTGGTAGAGAGAAGGGATAGGGTGGTTGGTGCTTTGCGTTGCGTTGCGTTCAGAAGAGACGTGTGGGGAGAAGGCAGATGGCATTGGAGGTTCGAAACCTCTCAATGGAGGTGCCTACATAGTAAATCTAACGCACAGGGTGAAATACGTCCATAAACCATTTGCTCGCCATTTGAAAAGATCATCTGGAACACTGCTCGCCTGACATATACAAAACCCGAATTAGGATCCTTTTTGCCCTCTTCAAATAATTCGAATCTCATAGGCGACATCCACCCCACATCCACCCCCCTTCCCTCTCCTCTCACCACGCTGCCTCACTCCCCCCTTCCTCCCCTCTTCCCCGCTTCTCTTTCTCTCCCCACTCTCTTCCCCCTCAATCCCTCTCTCTCCATATCCTCTATCTGATCTTCTCCACCCGAGCCCTATTCCAACCTCAACCCCCCCCACCTCTCCCCTCACGCCATTTTTCACCCCCTTTTCATGCCGCCTCACCCGGTCCCCATCCTGCTCCCACCTCAACTCCTCCTCCCTCTTCCCTTTCCACTCCACCACTACTCAACCTCATTAAAGCCCCCCCCCCTAACGATTCTCAGTACCCACCGCATGTAGTATCCCATAAAGCGGAAGCAATTGTTCACCCATCTTATCAGGACGACGGACTGTGTAGGAGGATGGAGGACTGCGTTGGAGAATGGAGGAAGGGAGGGGGGGAGGGGGGGGACGGGAGAGGAGAAGGAAAACTTTCGAGGAGGAGCGGGCGAGAGACTAGAAGATTCAACGATACGTTCCGAAGTATCTTTCACAAGTCTCACAAGATAATTTCTGTATGGAAACCTGCCCAGCGTGTCCTAATCGGATGATATGGAATAAGCCATATCGATTAACAGAATGTTTGAAGAGTGTCTCTCTTCATTGCATCGAAGAAGTCAAAAGTAGCAACCTTATCCTTGGGTAATCCTCTCCTCCATCCTTTCTATTATTGCTAAATTCCTACCCCTTAACCGCCGCTTTTCTCCCCCCCTGGCACCTCCACCCTCTCTGTCACCGCATTCGCCGCATCCTCCTCAGCCCACCTCTTCTTCATACTCTTCACCCTCTTCTCCTCTTCCTTATTAAGCACATCCCAGTCGGGGACCCTATGCTTGCGGTAAAGATCTTCCGCCGTCACAATCTCAATATGACTCCATTTATTCTGATACTTATCCTTGATTTCCTGATGCCGCTCGTCCCCCGATAGCGCGCCAGTGACGATATCGAATCTTCGGAAATGCTCGAGCTTGGTCATTGCATAGCCGGCGAACCATTCAAGGAGCACTTTATCGTTCTGGGCGATAGTTTCTTTATCCACTTCCGCGTTGGTAGCGACGCCCTTTCCGACGCTTTCATCAAATGCTGAGACTTCGCCCATGAAGCACATTGGGGCCTCCGAAGTCGGCTGTTCCTCCTCTGGAGCCCCTTGTTCCATGTACTCATCTTTGAGTATGCGCCAGACCTCGCCATAGCACTGAACATAAACTTTACCATCTTCCATAGTCCTGTCGGCCTGTAACGTGAGTAACCAATCCTTGAGGCGCGGTCTACTACATAACTTCCAGGTCCGAGGTGCTTTGCTATTCAGAATGATGTGACGAAACCAGGTGAGAATTTTCGCTGCTTCGTGGGGCTGGTGTAGAAATAGGCCATCTGTGAGCAAGACAGCGGCGCCATGCGGGAATAGACGGTTCAAATGTGGGTCTGGAGCTAGTTGCGAGGGCGTCATATTGAAGTTCCACACGTTAATGTTCTTCCTGAGCACACGTGCGAGATCTGGAATGCGCCACAGGTCGAAAAAGTCCTCGTGGATCTACGATTTCTTATCAACAACCCTTCCAAGTGGGAGAAGGAACAACAATGACCTACGATAATGACACCGGCGTTAATTCGAGTTGAAAAATAGTCCCATGCGCCTTTCGTCTCATAGCTGAGTATTTCAGTTGCTTTGTTATGCTGAAGAAAGTCGATGACGGCATCGCGCTCTGTTTCTTTCGACGGAGGAAAGATTAGGAAGAAGTTATACATTTCTGTGGTCTCAGCCAACGGGGCTGGTGCTACCAGCCTTGAAAACTCGACATTATACATGTTACGGAACACTGCATTGGTATTGCTTTCGCCATCACGAACAGAAACGACGGGTAATTCATGTGTCAAGGCTGGTAAGGGTTTTTGCAACTCTTCCTCTATTGAGCCTGGTAAGACGTTTCGTGGTTCTTGTTCGGTCGAGTCTGATAGAGGCTTTTGTGGTTCTTCTTCCATTAGTCCTGGACAGGGTTTTCCCATCACAAAGCGTAAAACCGCCTCAGGAGGGCAGGTAGGAAGTTGATCGTCAAGGAAAGTCCAGTCTTCAGAGCCAGAAGGATATATTAGTATAGTGAATTTCTTCGCCATGAACAAGCCACCCGAAACATGCATTTTCAGAGTTTCGGCCATCCTACTTATGTTTTCCTCCGCTTGCGGGAATGGCGCGATATAACCAGAGGATACGGCTGGTTCGCGGTAACTAGACACAACTGGCGCTACCTAGGATTTTATTTAGCGTGAATGTTGTTAGGGGGCATGGAAGCTTTTCATACAGTGTGAAAATAGGCTTTGTAATCCTCTGCAACAATGCTGTGCTTGAACCAGACGAAAAGGTCTCGCGGAGCAGATTTGATGCCTATGAGCAGACGCTTTGCAGATAGCTCGAAACCTTTAAACCGTACGACCCCTTGGTCAATCCGATTTGGTCCAACCTTTATTGTTCCAATGACCTGGCAGGGGTCGTAAGTACTATAAGCCACAAAGTGAGGCTTTTGCGAACCGTATGTCGCAGAGGGTGCTGGGTGATGTGAAGCTAGAAATTCAGGTGTCGAAAGCTTTGATGTTTGAAATCGTGGTGTTGGAAGCACTGGTGTCGGAAATTCTAGTGCAGGAATGCCTGGTGCTGGAAACAGTGATGCTGAAGTGGCGGTTGCGCCAATTTTCTGGGTAGTCCGGTCGTCGAGTTCGAGGCTCTGCTCTTCTTGGTCGAAAGCATCTGACGGGCTTTCGACAACGTCGAATGTTGATGTGAATGTGCTATATTTGCTAAGCGAGGGCTCCTCTCTCCCTTCGGCTAGACTTTCTCGATACGTCTCAAAAGGTGGCTTGGTAGGACCTTTAGTGATAGGCGATGATACAGAAGGCTTCTTAACCACATGGAACTCTTTTGGATTTCTTAGTGTGAGACTATCAAAATCTGGAGCGCGCTCGTTCCGACCGGCTTTCTCAAATCTCCTCTTTATCGAGAGCTTACCAAACTTTTCTGGGGGTTTATCAACAGTACTCGCAGCATTCTGGAGTGGTAGCTTCTTTCCCCGTGGTCTCACGCTGGCATTCCAATTTCCAAGTATGGCTGCCCCACTGGCTTTTGGTTTTTTACCTGCGCTTTTCAATTTTCGGTCTCCTTGCCCCATCCTCAAAGGTCCTGCACCAACACTTCCCATTTGACCGTCCTTTCGATTCGAAACCGTCTTTTCAGCAGGCTTGACTCGAGGTATCATCTGCGCTATCGATACCTTTGGCTTAAGAACCCCAGAGGAATTCCGATCTTCTTGTTGGCTTTTGTTATTAGGACTCAGTCCTTTGGTTCGCTGCTCTGAAGGCTTGCTCTGATGAACGTCACTTAACAGTCCACTTTGCGTTTCAGTGGACTGCTGCGGTCGGTTAACTATAGTCAGTTGTAGTTTTTCTATCAAAGAGTCTTTGTCCGAAAAACAGTCGTTGTCTTCATGTTTCCGATTCGTACTCTCGAGATTTCCAGGTACCCTGTCCGTGGTGTCGTTGTTAGCGAACCGAAGATATTGCGGAACATCTCTTCCGCTCTTGAGATAGTCTTCCTTAAGCTTTAGCGTTTTGGCTTCGAGATCAAGAACATTCCTGTCCTTCAGGTCTTGGCTTGCCGTGCCTGTAGTACCAAAGAAGCCGAGGATCTTATGCCAGAAAGGACCTTTCACGAGTTCAAGGCCACTTCTGAGGGCTTCCTCCTTGGGTGTCCATTTTCGACTTCCGCTTAGTCGCGAATTGGGCTTGGAAGATCCAGTAACGCCTTCATCAGGATTATCTTTCCCATGATTTACTGACGTAGAGGACCCTCTACGCTTTTTTAAAGGTCTATCAGGTTCAGTGTCGTCGTTTTCTTTTAGCGCCTCGCTAGAGGTGTAGTCACTATTATCTCCCTCAAGTTCAGGACTTGTTGATAATCCCAAGCGGACTCTTTTTGCTCTCCGACGTGCTTTGCGTTTTGCAGCTGCTTCTAGCCAATTTTCGACCCTAATTTCCAGAGAATTCACATTGTAAGGTAGCTCTAGGCTTCTACTTATGCGCATCTTTCGATTCTGCCAGTCGTGAAACGTCTGCTCATCTTGAAAGCTGGATGCAGGTTCCCAGGTGCACCGCTCGTCTGGGTATCCTGCCCATTTAACAAGGTACATGTTCGTTCCATCAACTACTCCCTCTGCCAATATTCCCTCAATCGGATATTCATCTTTTGACTCACTAGGAGCTGTCGAGGTGAGGGAGATTGAATCATCATCGCTCGAGGCTGGTGAGTCAATCGATTTATTTCGAGGCATGGCGTCGAGCATGTAGGGTCGGGACTTAAAATGCTGATCTGCTTTGTCTTTGCAGTGTGAAACGATGAGGGAGACTCTGGTTTCCCTGGTCCTTAACTCGGGGTTGAATCGGCAGACAAGCCCGGTCCTTTGCTAGGCGCACGTTGCAGGTGAAATTTGACGTATCCCTTCAATCGTCAGTGAAGCAGCCACCAGGATGTGCGGGCACTATTCCTATAAGGGTACGAACGATACCTATAAGAGTATGGGGGCCGGAGTTATCTGGGGGAGCTGAGTCAATATTCGTACTATCATAGGTATAGTGCCTGTATCATCCTGGGGGCTGCTTCACTGACGGTTGAAGGGATACGTCCTGCAAATAGTTTAGTACTAAATGTTACTCTTCTGGCATTAGAACAAAAGACTTCTGCCGTTGAGTGTTTTAAGTGACATGTCAAAGAGGCTCCGTATGGCCGTTGTCGTAGCTTGTACGGAAGTAAGTGGTATAGTAGAGGCGAGAGGTTTGAATTACAATATCGAACGACTAAGAGACAAGCAAGAATATGGTGTTTCTGATGTACTCAATTGAGTGGCTTGCATCAAACACACTGCAATTGTTGAAAAGGTATGGTGTTGTAAAAGAAGAACAACTCACGTATAACAGGAGCGTAGTACTATCAGTCCTACCGTGTATTCGATACAACTGAAGCGGATTGATCTGTCTGAAGTATGAGACAACGATTGATTCGTTGTCTCGGTTAAAGCTACTGATCACTTTTTAAACTCTCAAGCAGCTGGTATCTTGAATATCATAGACTAAAGAAAGCCTGGGTCACCAAACTGGGATGCTGTAAAGCTCGGTATTGGATATCATTGATCTCTAATATGATCTCTTCCAAAGCATGATTTGTTCCAACTCTTTTGATGTACGATCATTTCCTGCTCTCATGCAGAAGCCTGCATGCGTTCAGTATGCAAACTTTACCTCTCAAAGGCAGTTCAACAAGGACAAGAGGTTTAGTAGAAAGAGCGATATGAACAAGGCAAGTGTGACGATGTCTCCTGAGGGCGATGACTGCAGTCGAGTCTCCATTATTGTCGATTCATAATTTTAGGTGTTTTCCAAGAACCACTGGTGTGTAGATTGGAATATAATGCAGGAATAGTTGTCACAGTACGCTGCACTCTGCTCGACCTCAAATGTGAGTTGAAGGTCGCTTGTGCTCCGACAGTTCTAATGCCTCCTGGATTAACGGGATTGCCGCTGTCATAGCATGGACACACAGTTGAAACAAGTTGAAGAAAGCTTTTACAGCAGGCGATCAACCCTAATGGAATATTTGTAGAAGCTGAGACAATATTGTGCCTTCGTGCGTCAGAATGGTCCTCTTCTAGTAACAAGATTAAGCTATGATCCATAGGGCTGAACTCATGCTGTCTTAGTCATTGCTGCCCTAACGCCTAAATCTAACGGCCCTCGAAACGCCGCAAATAGCTCGATATGTACTTTCTTTGACCGTCAGGCATCAGGAAAAGAACTTGTCTCCTGTTGCTTACCACTAGTGACTCTCTGTGTGCATGGTCTCACAACATAATCAACACTCATATAATACTGGATCTTGACCACAAAAACCTATACCTTTGCGCACTAGCCAGAGATTCCCGTATCCCCTTCATCTTCACACCTATCCCCGAATACCGCAGACATGGCCAACGACGAATACGATGTATGTATCTGCTTTCTCCTTGTCAATCACACCTACTGATTACGGCTCTGTCTAGTTCCTTTTCAAAGGTACCCTCCCTTGCCTTCTCAACACCCAAGAACATCAGCCGTTATCTTTCCCCCCAAATCCAACACTAATGCTTCTCCCACATAGTCGTCCTCATCGGAGATTCCGGCGTCGGGAAATCCAACCTGCTCTCACGTTTCACCCGGAATGAGTTCAACCTCGACTCCAAATCCACCATAGGCGTCGAATTTGCAACCCGCTCCATCCAAGTCGATGCCAAAACCATCAAAGCCCAGATCTGGGATACAGCAGGCCAAGAACGCTACCGCGCCATCACAAGCGCCTACTACCGAGGTGCTGTCGGAGCGCTGCTAGTCTACGATATCAGTAAACACCAGACGTATGAGAATGTGCAGAGATGGTTAAAAGAGCTGCGGGATCACGCGGATGCGAATATTGTGATTATGCTTGTGGGGAATAAGAGCGATTTGAGGCACCTTAGGGCGGTGCCGACGGAGGAGGCGAAGCAGTTTGCCAGTAAATTATATCCCACTGTTAAAAGTGATCTCGGAACGTCGGAATGAGCTGACGGCAGAGCAGGCGACAACAATCTATCATTCATCGAGACTTCAGCCCTCGATGCAAGCAACGTCGAGCTAGCCTTCCAAAATATCCTAACAGGTTGGTCATCCGCCTCCCAACTTTCATCTACATCCCGACAAACCCCCCATACTAATATCACCCTTCCCAGAAATCTACCGTATCGTCTCAAGCAAAGTCATGGACAACGGCGACGGAGGCCAAAACCCCATCGGCGAGCGAAAAGTAATAGACGTGAGTAAATCAGCAGACACGGAGACGAAGTCGGGGAAATGCTGTTAGACTGGGGGTCATAATGGAGGTTTACTTTAGAAATGCCAGACTGTTCGTTGTGGTTTCGAGTCATGGCGTCCTTTCTATTTTGAGTCTTGATACTTGCGCATGCTGAAGGGCTACAAAGGCGTCGGCTGATACTCCTCAGTAAAGTTATTTTCCGTTAAAATGCCGCGTTTCCCATGACTGACTGTGATTGGGAGTTTGTGCTTTGGAGTGCTATCGACTACGTTGCTTGACCAGAGAAGCTCTTCCATCTCCCTCGAGTTTCCATTTCCCGAAGCTTACAGCACTCAGGGCCAATGCGAAATGGTCTGCAACTTTGAATACGTACACAGAACCGAAAAGACCGCTAGGCTGATGCGAGCATTTTCAAGAATTTTGAAAACAGAGCCGACTGAGCTTGTAAGCTCCCCTAGCATATCGCGCTGACAATGCTGGGACAGTATCTAGAGCACAATGTTCTATCAAACAACATGGCTATTGGCCGAGAAGAAGGGGCTATGTTAGGTTTATTTGTGTCTGCATAGAAACATAATCCAAATTCAGCGATTGAGGTATTTATCTTCATCGAAAGAATTTGCTGTGATAATCATTTTTCCAGTCGAAGGACTCATACTACGGTAGTAGGTCGCAAGTTTTTCGAGGTCTTCGATTTGGGCCTAATGAAGGGTGAATACGATTTTCGAGGGCCGTCGGTCGTTACTAAATATGTGAAAGGGAAAGGCTAACCTTGGTCAACTGACAAGGACTTGTAACTTGGACGCCTTCGCATCCCTGATGCTTATGTGATCGTATTGATGCGTGAGGTCCGACGTATGATTGAACGTGGCTAAGGCATAAACCATAGCCGGGGAAGAAATAGGTATGGGGGGAGCCCACTCTCTTAGGCGCATGAAGATCGCACTCTCTGCATAGTTCTTGAAGCGCCTCGATTCGGCTCTAACGAGGCTTTAGAAACGCAATCGAGGACCGTTGATCTTTATTCACGAACTGGAAGGATATGACTAACTTTGGTCCAAGGATCAGGACTTGCGACTAGGGAGCCTTCAAGCCCTTGATGAGTAAATGACTGTACTGATGTGTGAGGTCCAAGGTATGCTTGAACGACACCGAGGGGCAATGCAGTTTCGAAGACGAAATAGCCTTCATCGAGATCCGTCCTCTTGGAGGGCTTAGGCGGCTGCAGCTCACAGTGTCTGCAGATTTCCTGGAGATCTTCGATTTGGCTCTAATGGAAGTTTAACAGGGCAATTGAAGATCTAACATTATATAATATGTGAAGAGAAGACCTACTTTGGTCCAACGAGCACGACTGGTAACTACCGAGCCTTCGCGCCCTCCGTATGTATACGGCCTTACTGACACGAGAGGTCCCAGGTATCCTAGAACGAGGGCAGACGATAATCCATAGCAAGGGACGAAGAACTGTTTGTCGGGATTGTGCATGGCAGGAATAATGAGGTCTCCATTTGGTCGACTACTTGATTCCTCTTGTGACGAGACCGTAGGATCCATTTCTGGCAGACATGCTCGCTCGTCCAATTGGCCGCTATCCAACGCGCTCTTTATCCAAGTGATAATGAATGCCCAATTCTCTTGCATCATGGTCGAAGTAATTCCGACGTCCTCCAGTTCATGACCAATCTGACACCACGCGGCTTCGTCCCCGTCTTCAGCTGACTCGATGGTGAGGTTTGATATTAGTGACTCCTCGCGCAATCCTGATTGATGCTCAGCCACGAGTTGCTCTAATAGCTTCTCTATCCGAGCCTGACCAGCGCTACATTCTTTCTCAGCGTATGTTGTATAGCTCTGAGCTTAATTCCAAGACACATACCCCAGAAGCCCAACATTGAACGATGTGAGAAGAGAACTGTTCGATATAACACGCAGTCTTATGCTCTCAACATGGTCTTTGCTCCACCTAAGCCTGTCCCAGGTCCTCTTGCTATGCGTGCCAAGACTTTTGTATTTCGTCAGGAGTTCCTCGAGCTCTTGAAGAACCCCGGCGCAAGCCGCTACCAGTTGTTTGAGATCTTGCTGCTTTGCTAGACTCATCTCTCGGTCATGGACCGCGTCTTGCACCTCTTTTAGGACCAGCTGCAAGCTGGCGACTTCTGTCGAAACAACACGAAAGTCTTCTGGCGCATCCCGACATTCTCGCCATACTCTATGTGCAAGCTGGGCGCAGAGAACAAAGTCCCCCGCACTATAGCCAAAGCTCATGGCGGAAGAGCTCAGCGATTGAATTGTTGTACAAAAAAGTAAAGGGACATAAGTGAGAAGGAAATTCTATGTTACGAACACGATGATCGTAAGCGCAGCCATCGAGAATGAAAGGAAATTATATCAACATGTAAAGCACAAGACGAGATTCGAGATTCGAGATTCGATGCGAGCGGTCGCCTTGTCAACCTTGCACAGCCTGCACATGCTGGCTTGAGCTGGCTTTCCAAAAAGCCAGCCAATCAATCGGCTCAAAAGTCTCTCTGGATTTCCTGATTTTATTTGACTCTCCAAACAGTTCGACCGTGACAAGATACGTGGATGTAAAAAGAATGTGACAACCTTTCAAGTGACGAATCATCTACCTCATCTATTGTCACGTGGTTTTGGAGCGCTCAACCAATTAAAGACAGAGCTACGAGCTCCATACTTCTTCTTCATACAGCAACCTCACCGCATCACATCCATGTCTCCACCGCCTCACTAGTAAACAGCAAGCAGATGAGGAAGATCAAACCCTCGAGTCTCCTCCGTACCAGTCACCATGTCCTGAAGTATTCCCCACCCACTCGTCAATTCCCCCACCACCCTCCAATCCTTTCGCCATGCCGCTCCCTCGCCCAGTTACAGACCACCCGCGAAATTTCCCCCGAAATATGGTTCACCAGCTCCAGCCCACCCTTGCGCGCACCTGCTGAGATCTCGCAAAGCACCAACGGCCCCCCGCCTGACGAACGAACCCTAAAACTAGGCAAAAGTACATCTTCCCGACCTCCTCTCCGAAGCCGTAACACTGACAAACACCCCCCTCAACTCCAGCCCTCCGCACACTCCAACCCCGCCTCCCCACCCTCCTCGCCTCCCCCCTGCCACAAGAAATTCTCTCCCCGCACATAACCCTCCACCTCTTCCCTTCAACCCACCCGCACCTCCCCACCGTCTCCGGCCGCGTTGCCTACCACGCCGCGCTTTGGACCGCACCGGTAGCCTGGGGCTGCGTCCCTATCGTTGGTAACGTCAAACTCGTCGTCTTGAGCGAGCGCATGGTCAAAAATGGCTCATCGCCCGCAAAAGGCGTCCTCAACGAGCGCCTCATCGTGCGCTGGAAAACATGTGGGAAACTCAAGTCCCCGTCCAACAGCCAAGATCGAGGGCCCTTGTACAACAGCCACAACAAACCCATTGACAAAATCACGGAATGGCTCGGCGTGCGCGACGCCAAAGAGGAATTCTACGGATTGTTCATTTTCGAGTTCGACGAGGAAGGGCGCATACTCACGCACACGATTGAGCACGCCGAAGAGAGCGGCAGCTGGGATAAGGCGAGTCGGGTTGTAAGCGTGACGGATTGGTTGCTTGGGAGGGCGATGGGGCGGAAGCGGGAGAACGAGGTCGTGGGCGGGTTGGTCTGGGAGTTTTATGGGAAGGGAAGGATGGGATTGAGAGGCGGAGCTGGGCGCCACAGTCAAGGCTAGGGGGGGAGGGCGAAAGTCAGGCCGAAGGAGGAGGGCTAGTGGTGGAGGTTGAGAACCAATTCGGCAGGACATGTTGAGCGGGAAAACACGCGTTCTAGAAGTGCTAAAAAGCTCGAATTTGGGAGCGAGGCGAACGGCGCTCAAGACGGCGTCCCAAGGCGGACGAGTCAACCTCCCATCCGATCATGACGAAGAGCTTTGAATATTCTCGATCATGAACGATCATGGCGAAATTGTACAATACACACCCATCAATGTACCAACAACTCTCCTCAACCATCCTCACCATCTCCCTTCTGATCTCTGCGGTCTAGTCCAGGTTGGTATATTCTAGACCGGTATTGAGGAAGTAGCTTTGATGGAGGGAAAAGTGTATACCCAAGGTTTAGCATCAGAGGATACTTTGCAAGAAATACTTGTAGAGGTTTCATGCTTCGATATTGACCGAAACCGTTCGGATGTGCTGACGGGGAATGAAAGCTCATCGCAGAATATCTCTGTTCTTCCGCTCTCAGCAGATACATATGCTCGCTCCCCCGTACCAGCCTCTCCGTCCGCTGATGTGTGAAAGCCTGTATGCTAGATACAAACGCCAGTCTACCGGTCAACCATGAACCCCTGGAACCCCTACTGCCATGACTGTGCGATTTAATGGGGTGTTGAAGAGAGAAAATAATGAAGGATTTGGGAGAACATCATTGCGCTCATGCATGCCCTAATGCTTCGCCGTGACTTTGTCCCCTGTGAGCTTCTCCACCGCTTCTTTTGCGCTGTTTGGCGATCTTCGTTAGCATCGCTCCAAGAGAAGATAGAGGAAGGAAGAGAGAAAAACTCACATATCGCCCAAAGCAACCATGCAGATCGTCTGCCAAACCCCCAGCCCAATCCTCGGGGTCACACCACGATACAGTCCCTTGAGCCCGTTATTCGAATAGATGTATTTCAGCGTCTTTCCCACCGTCAGATTCAAAGGCCGGTTCGGATCCACGGTTTTGCTCTGCATCTCGACCCGAATAACCTCAATCGGCTGATTCCACGCACTCAAGCCACCACCAAGACCGCTGGCAAGGATTTTCTCCGCGGTGCCGAGTTTCTGCCCTTCTTCTTTGCCCGTGACTCTTCGGATGCCGGATTCAGCCAGGCGGGAAAGACCGAAGCGTGAGCCCCAGTTTGTGGTTTGGCGGATTGCGACGGCGTTGACGCCTTTGTTAATGCCCCGGATGCCTTCTTTTCTGTAGATGTCCATGAAGGTTGCGAATGTGCCTGGGGGTTTGACGCCGGCGGCGGCGATCTTGTGTTTGGTTATCTCGACCGTTTTCATGCATGTGCAGAAGCCCATGGTAGCGTAGGCCTGAGCGACCCCTCCAGCCATCCCTCCAGCGATACCGGCGGTGAAGTCATGGGCGCCGAAGGAGCGGGCGTAGTATTCTGCTTCTGAAGCGACAAATAGGAGAACAGCGCCCTTTGTCGAGGCTTCGATCCAAGCCCAGGGGATGAGTCCTTGGTAGTCTATTATATTTCACCATAATCAGCAAACCACAGAAAGTCTCCTTCAGCTATCGGCCAAGGACTTACAGCCCAGTACACCTCCTCTCCCCCAAACTCTCTTCAGCGCACCAGTAAAGTTGTCCGCTCTGTTCGCAGCCATTGTTGTCTTGACCACTTCTAAAGGCTGCCCTAGTGTCGTGACTTCGAACATGTTCAATCCTGCTCCCAGTAACAGATTACTGAACTTCACAGGCTTCTTCTCGAGCTTCGGGGTTGGGTTTGCGATAGCAGTTGCCATGATAGAGGGAGGGTGCTTTCAGGGCCCTGACCATGGGAGGAGGTGCGCTTCGTTGCTTGTAGAACTTCTGGAGGAAAGGGAGATTGAAATCGTTTGAATTAACTGAGATGTCGCCGGAGCTGTTCCCTTTGAGGCAATCGGTCGTAAGACTAGGTGCCGAAGGAGATAAGGCTCCGTTCGTAAATTGAGTACCTAGGTAAAGACTCTGTGTAACACCTAACTATCGACACACAAGTGCTAATATCGCATTTCAGCAAGCGATGTTGCGAGCTTACGCCGAATCAACACCAAGGATAGATACTGTATTGCAGTTTCAGGGTCATGTTGAGTCTAACCGCTGTCAGCCAAGAGCTTCGTTGAGAGCTGCATCCTTGTCGCTACCCGACTCCCGAACTCCATCCGGACCATCCCAACTGTCTGTCTGCTTTAGGGCAAATTAGGGCACGAATCTCTTCATGGCTTCTAGTCTTCGGTCAACGAATATCGACAAGCATACGATAGCACGAGTTTACAGTATTCCAGGACTTCAAATTTGGATTAGAAACTCTAGACCGAGAGAACGCGGAACCCTTGAACTATGTGTACAGTATTGTCCATGCGTCTCTACGTAATTGCGACAGGTCCCATTACTTGCACTCATTCTGTGGAAAAATCCATTTACAATGTTGCACCCACAAGCTTCGCCCAGGCATCTGTGCTGAAAGACTTAGGCCGCTCAATAGGAGCACCCACCGCGCGGTCTATGATCAACTGGGGCAGGACACCGATGGCTCTTGAAACCCCAAAGAGTACCGTGTAGTAGCTAGATTCGGTCAAGCCGTAATACTGGAGTAAAACACCAGAGTGCTACAGCTGTCAGCGAACATCTCTTAACACGGTGATGAGATTACTTACAGCATCAACGTTGGGGTACGGGTTCTTGGTCTTGCCATGCTCGGTCAAAACACCAGGGGCAATCTTATAGACCTGGCTGACAAGCTTAAACATAGGGTCATCGGGAAGGTGTTTCAGGGCGAATTCGCGCTGAGAGACGTAGCGGGGGTCGGTCTTTCGGAGAACAGCATGTCCATAGCCTGGCACAACCTGGCCGGATTTGAGTGTAGACCAGAGGTAATCAGTAATAGCTTTGTCGCTGAGATCGCTACCAATGGCTTTCTTCATCTTCTGTAGCCAGTTCAGGACTTCCTGGTTAGCCCTGGAAAAGGGTTAGCAAATTTCGATGTGCAGGGCTGTGGTACCCGTACAATCCGTGTAGGGGACCAGCAAGACCGTTCAATCCAGCGGCCAGGGACAGCATTGGAGAACTGAGGGCACTTCCGACCAAGTGAGTAGTGTGGGCGCTGACGTTGCCGCCCTCATGGTCAGTGTGGATAGTGAGGTAGAGTCGCATGAGCTCAACAAAGTCTTTGTTCTCGCTAAAGCCGAGCTGATTGGCGAAGTTGTAAGCGTAGTCCTTGTCCTTTTGCACCGGAGGGACCTTGCCGTCCTTGAAGACATTACGGTAGATTCTTGCGGCGATTGTGGGAAGCTTGGCGATTAGGTCCATTGAGTCCTCAAATGTGTAACCCCAGTAGTCTTTCTTGCTGATGCCCTTTGCATACGCTTTCGAGAATGAGGACTCATGTTCTAGCGCTGTCACAGCGAGGGAGAATTGGGCCATTGGGTGAAGGTCGCTGGGGCAGCGATCGATGAGTTCTTCAATGAACTTGGGTACACCTGAACGAGCAGCCCATTCCGCGGACAGATCACGAACTTGTTGCTCGCTTGGAACCTCGCCAGTCAATAGGAGCCAGAAGAGACCTGAAAGATTTCAGCGTTCATCACCCAATTCAATATCCATGAATTTGACCCACCTTCTGGAAGAGGCTCTTCCCCACCTGGAGCTTTTGGTAGCAGCTTCTGGCATTCAGGGATCTGGCGCAGACCTATCAGCGAACCTAGCCCTGATGAACTTCTCCAATAGCCTTGGGACTTACAGTTTTGCCTCGGAATCGAATTCCTTCTTCTGAGTCAAGAACAGAACCCTAATGTTGCTGAGCCTTGTCCTAGTATGCTCGGCCGCCTATCAACAAACCTCCCAAACGAGTGACTTGATCCCCCGAGCACCGCCGTAGACTTGATCAAGGGTGACTTCGCCAACGACCTTTGAGCCGTAGCCTCTGTGGGTAATACAGTATTAGCTATACTCTACGAAATCCTGCTAGAAGAGACGAGAACCAACTTTCTCAGCTTTTGGATCTTCTCTATCTCGCCAGGCAGCTTCTCGGCGAAGGTTTCCTTTAGTGTAGCTGTTTTCGAGGAAGAATAGCAACGAAGACTGTTGAAACCAACTGATCGCACAGGTGATTTAGCGGGGATGAAAGACTGGCGCAAAGCTGCACTGCTATATCGTAATGCTGTTGCCATTGTTTATCAAGTTTCAGCTCTCAAATTATCTACGACGGGGAAAGAAGTGGAGAGCTCTGCGAAAGAAACAGCTCCGGAACTTTACGCCGAAAGCTGTACGGTAGTACCTAGTAAGCCGGGAAGTGCAGGGCCGAGCTAGGCCCTTTCCGTTATTCTCACCGATAGGTACAAGGTAATTTTGTTGGGGATTGCAACGAGCTGGATTGAATACTTCCAGCCGCTGGTGAATACAATGCAGACCTTGGTACCATGTACCTTATTTTTGGCATTACGGAGTATATTGTTGTTGATTATTGCGTACCGGCCTTGATATGGTAAAGTCCATAGTTCTAACGACCCCGCTGCTTCCAGCCTCATCACGTGAGTCGCTAGCGGATGAGAAGTTCTCTTGAGACATCACTTCCGCAATCGTCCTTCTCCTTTAGCCATCTCTGCAAGCAACATCAAACTTGTGTCCATCACAACCAAGAAGACATTCATCAGATAGTTCATCAAGGAAGTAGACGGAGACGCGAAAGTACTGTGACGTAGCCTTTCGAATCCTTAGTATCGTGTTCTGGAGCGTTTTGAACTCACTTTGCCCTCAACACTCGAATCTAGCTTTGCGCAGACACCAAGTCTTAGACTCGGGCGTCCTCTTTTCTTTCAATCTTTCAACAACAACCTCAACATCTGTACAACCTTAGTTTAAGCAACATATCTTTGCGCCTTTGTGGTTCCATACCACGAGGTAAGACCCACAGAGATTGAAAGTGTGTCCTCGACTGTAAAGTTGCGGCCTTGGACGTTGTTCTATGCGACAGTAGTGAGCTGGTACAAGACGGTACTGATCTCAAGCTTTTAACCATGTCATCCTGCGTAGAAGAGCTCGAGGCGATCTTGCAGTCTATGCTGGCTCTCAAAGCTCCTGGAGTTACTGGATCAAAGATCACCAACATCACTTCGCTCTGCAATGCAAACATTCAGGTAAGCTGGATACACCTTCCTCGCTCAACCATATGGACCGTTGCTGATTCCTCTGCGATTCACAGTCCGAGACCGTCCTAATCCAACGAATCTACACGCACTTCAAGAAAGCTCCCGGGACACATAAACTAGGCGTTCTCTATGTTGTAGACTCTGTAACGCGGCAATGGGTAGAACATGCACGCAAGCCTGGACAACCGTCAGGCCCTGCCGCGACCGATGGCACGTTCGCTGCCGGCGTCAAACATGTGACCGAGCTTTTGCCCTCGTTCATGAATGACATTATAAACTCCGCCCCAGAGGATCAAAAGGTACGCTTCTTAGAAAGGCCACTTAGGGCCATAGTCTGGCTGGTTTACGCTGGTTCTGTCTGTAACAGTCCGATGGCTTTGTTATATCTATATATGAACGACAGATTGAATTTCTTCCCCGTATCTAATGTGTAACCCCAAACTCACGTATCTTTTGTGTATTAGGCTAGGATCAAGAAGCTTGTTGATATCTGGGAGCGTGGAAGCACGTTTCCAAATGCGATGCTTCAAAATTTCAAAGGAAAGCTAGAATCGTCGAATTCCAATGGTAAGAATCTCCAAAATTCGAGTTGCTGCTGCACGGGCAAGAAATCTTTCAGTAATCAAGGCTTCTGATACTTTGTTGTTTCTGTAGCAATGCGTTCGACAACTCCCACAGGTACCCCTCCTAAAAACTTCATATCATTGAACGAACCGCCGAAAATCGCTCCTGCAGCTGCGCCGACACCAGATACTTCAGCGATTCTCAAAGCTCTCGCAGATATGGCGAAATCGAACACCGCAGGGCCAGGAATGCCGTCCCAGGCTAGCTCAAATAATGTATCAAATATACAGAATCCTTTTACGCATAATATGTCTTCGTCCGTAAATCCAAATCCTGCTGTACCGCCAATTACTCAGGCTGTAAGCGTACCTGGATTTGCAAATGGTGTATTGCCGTCTGTCGGACCAAGTAGCGTGTCAAATTTGCCCCAAAATTTGTTCAATGGGCAGTTGAATATGCAGCCAAATGCTGTGATTCCTCCAGGGGGGGCTTCTGTCACGCCTGAGTCTCTGCAGCAGCAGTTCCAAATCATACAAGCTCTTCAGGCTCAAAACGTGCCGCCAGATCAGTGGGCTGCCGTACTTTCTGTTCTTATGTCTAGTCAGACTGGTGCTGCACCAAACCCTAGCAACTTTGGAACCCAGCAAGGTTGGCAGCAGCCAAATGGAGGCTACGGAAGGGATGAGCCGTCACGTGATCGTAATGGGTACAATGATCAGTACATGCGGTCGCCCCCAGGCCGATATAGAAATCCTCGATCTCGTTCCCGGTCACCTCAGGGCTGGGAGAGACGTCGTGAACCGAGTCCTCCTCGGCGCCGAGATAGCCCCGTGTATGGAGACTATAGTGGAGACCCTTCAGGTCGTAATGGACGTGGAAACTACAGCCGTCAGGGGAGAGGTAGAGGCGCAGGAAACGATTATCGCCAGCGAAGCCCGCCTCCAGATCGTTTTCGTAGAAGTGCCAGTCCCCATCGTCAAGAACAAACTTTGCCGCCTCCAGGTCCTAAATGGATAGAGTACGACCGTTCTCTTGGCGAGGGTAACATCAAGGGTAAGAACCGGCTGTTGAATCCTGAAAACCAAAGCTCACACTTATCCAGTATTAAGCAGAACGTTGTTTGTTGGCGGCGTCACGTAAGCCGAATTCATGCTCAGTTCCAATTTAATCAATTCTGACCCAGTGTAGATCATCTGAGGAGGCCTTGCGCGCTATTTTCTCGGCGTTTGGGTTGGTTCAAACATGCATTGTCAATGTCGACAAACGCCACGCCTTTGTAAAGATGATTACCCGTTCAGATGCTATGGCCGCTAAAGAGGGCATGGAGCGCTACAAATCGTCCGAAATGCAACTGAGAGTAAGTTGACTATTCGCCACCGCTGTCCCTCCTACTCCTACCGTGTTCGCTTCATACTGACTAATTCGACTAGACCCGATGGGGAGTGGGTTTTGGACCTCGTGACTGTAGTGACTACCAGACCGGTATCAGCATTATCCCAATCGAACGCCTGACTGATGCGGACCGCAAATGGATGTTGACAGCCGAGTATGGTGGTACTGGCGGAAAACAAATCGAGGGGGGTCTAGTCGTCGAAGAACCCGACATTGAAATCGGCGCTGGCGTCTCATCGAAGGGTATGCATCTTGAACTGCCAAGCCTTCCATTGAATATACTAACCCCCGAGCAGCAATTAGCAGACGTATGCAAACAGACAAGGGTGGGCAACAGGGTCCCCGCTCAACTCGTGACGGGCCCAATTCAACCGGTACAGCTGAACAATACCGTCCGCCTAACCAGAACGACCGCGATACCAGCATTATCGGCGTATCGCCAGCTGTACCAGGCTTTGGCTTCCAATTTCCTACGCTGCCAAACGGCGCGCCCATGTTCCCACCAGGATTTGTGATGCCTGTTCCGACAACTGCGCAGCCGCCGCCACCTGGTGCCGGTTAAGCTGTGCTACTGAAGGACTGAGATACCTTTGAGTTGGAGTTACGATCAAGGTGGGCATGACCCAGGGGAAATCGAGTCGTACTTAGCTTCAGCTTGAACTCCGGGCCAAGCTTGCAGGGTCTTTCTTTTTTTCCCCTCTATCAGCGAATCCAGCACCACGGAGTTTCAGGAGCTATGGGCGCTTACCACCCAGCAAGCCGAGTGCTTCCGCTGGGACTACTGGCTACTATCCGGCGTTCAGGAACTTACGGCATCAGACCGCTAAAGGAGAAAAGGTCGGCAGCATGGGCGATGGCTTTGAAATAAGGGATGTATGGAAGGCCTTCTAACTAGCTATTTTTTTTGGCTTGTACTCGTAGGCTAGAGAGCGCTTTTGCCAAATGCACGATACGCTAAGATGATATCGAGAGGTGCAATGTGATTCCAGTGGCTACTTAGCAGGCCTCGGGAGCTCTTGCTCTCTTGCAGTTATTGCGGCTCTCAAGAGAGCTCTTGCCACTTTTCTCTGAACTTTCTAATAAAGGAGTCTTGGGCTTTCCCCAACAGCCACCTGCCGTTCGGCACTCTGCATTTCTATTCTACCCAGCCATTGACAGCAGCATTTGTCACAGCAGCACTTACATGATATATTGGGATACTCATAGTACTTAGTTCATCATCAATGGCTGCCAGCGTTAGCACTCATGCAGGCAACTACATGCCGGAGACACACCCCAGCTCAACGCCGCCAAACTACCTGGGAGCCACCAACCCTGGCAGTCAACTGAACGGATACCATGATCCAGAGGAGATAGGCTACCACAATATAGGCCCGGTTGTTACGGAGAATGAAAAGGAACGAAGTCCGAGCGACGGTGGGGAAGATGAAGACATGGACGCCTTGATTGACGATCTTGAGTCTGAAGACGGTGCAATCAACGACGAGGCAGACGAGAAGACAGAAGCTGGGGCCGCTCGACCAGTTGCCGAAGAGCTACTGCAAACCAGCACCACGCACGGCCTGGCTGACGCCGAGGTCTTGGTGCGGAGAAAGAAATTCGGTCTCAATCAGATGAAGGAAGAGAAGCAAAATATGATACTGAAGTTTCTTGGATATTTTGTTGGACCTATCCAATTTGTTATGGAGGTATGTTTCTTGGCCAGTTTCACTCGCTTGCAATCAAGTGGACTACCACGGGTCTACGAAACCTACCTTCTCCAATTGGAAACAGAGAGAACATATATTGATATATTCGCAATAGGCAGCTGCTATCCTCGCTGCTGGTCTGCGAGACTGGATCGATCTTGGCGTTATCATTGGCCTTCTTATGCTCAATGCCTTTGTTGGCTTCATCCAGGAATTTCAGGCCGGCTCCATCGTTGACGAACTGAAAAAGACCCTCGCACTCAAAGCCGTCGTTATCCGTGGTGGAAAGATAGTTGAGGTTGGGGCCCCCGAGGTCGTACCCGGTGACATCCTCCAGATCGAAGAAGTAAACTTTGCTGTTTCTCCAGAATCCAGAATTACAGGTACTAATGGTCTAAAGGGTACGATCATATCCGCTGACGGCCGTATTGTTACTGAAGATGCCTACCTTCAAATTGATCAGTCCGCAATCACTGGAGAATCCCTTGCGGTTGACAAACACACGGGAGACTCTGTCTATGCTTCCTCGGCTGTCAAGCGTGGCGACTGCTTCATGGTAGTCACCTCTACTGGTGATAGCACCTTTGTCGGTCGCGCTGCTGCCCTGGTCAATGCATCTGCCGGTGGGAGTGGGCATTTTACAGAAGTCTTGAATGGTATTGGCAGGGTTTTGTTGATCTTAGTTGTCTTTACCCTCCTGATCGTCTGGGTTTCTTCGTTCTACAAGTCAAACGGCATTGTCCAGATCCTGGGGTTCACCCTTGCCATTACCATCATCGGCGTACCCGTCGGCCTGCCAGCTGTGGTCACTACTACCATGGCGGTTGGCGCAGCTTATCTTGCCAAGAAGCAGGCAATTGTTCAGAAGCTATCTGCTATTGAGTCCTTGGCTGGTGTCGAAATCCTTTGCTCTGACAAGTAAGTAGAAATTTTATGCTTGCCATTCCGCAACTGACAGTACTTCCAGAACTGGAACATTGACCAGAAACAAGCTGTCTCTTGCGGAGCCTTTCACAGTTGAAGGAGTCGAGGCGGAAGATCTCATGCTTACTGCATGTTTGGCCGCCTCCCGTAAGAAGAAGGGCATTGACGCCATTGACAAAGCATTCTTGAAGTCTCTGAAGTTCTACCCCCGTGCGAAGAGTGTGCTCACCAAATATCGAGTCATCGAGTTTCACCCGTTTGACCCTGTCTCAAAGAAGGTCTCCGCTGTCGTCGAATCACCGCAAGGAGAAAGGATCATTTGTGTCAAAGGTGCACCTCTGTCCGTGCTCAAAACTGTCGAAGATGACCATCCCATCCCGGAAGATATTGACGCGGCGTACAAGAATAAAGTTGCAGAATTCGCAACGCGCGGATTCCGTTCTCTGGGTGTGGCTCGCAAGCGTACCGAAGGTTCGTGGGAAATCCTTGGGATCATGCCTTGTGCCGACCCCCCACGTCACGATACTGCAAAAACCATCAATGAGGCAAAGGCCCTGGGGCTATCTATCAAGATGTTGACTGGTGATGCGGTCGGTATTGCCCGGGAGACCTCCCGTCAACTTGGTCTGGGCACTAATGTCTATAATGCGGAGCGTCTTGGCCTGGGTGGAGGAGGGACTATGCCTGGGTCCGAGGTCTACGATTTCGTTGAGGCTGCCGATGGTTTCGCCGAGGTGTTTCCCCAGCACAAGTACAACGTCGTCGAGATTCTCCAACAACGTGGTTATCTGGTTGCCATGACCGGTGATGGTGTCAACGACGCCCCATCACTGAAGAAAGCTGATACTGGGATTGCCGTGGAAGGCGCTTCAGATGCAGCACGCTCTGCTGCCGACATAGTCTTTTTGGCTCCTGGTCTATCCGCTATCATCGATGCTCTCAAGACTTCGCGACAGATCTTCCACCGAATGTATGCCTACGTTATATATCGTATAGCCCTGTCACTCCACCTGGAAATCTTCCTTGGACTCTGGATTGCAATTCTCAATCGGAGCTTGAATATCGAGCTCGTGGTCTTTATTGCGATTTTTGCCGATGTCGCTACTCTGGCTATTGCTTACGACAACGCGCCTTTCTCCAAGTCTCCAGTCAAGTGGAACCTGCCCAAGCTATGGGGTACTTCTGTCTTGCTCGGAATTGTTCTAGCCGCTGGTACCTGGATTGCGCTCACAACAATGCTGGCCAGGGGCCAGAACGGTGGGATTGTGCAAAATTTTGGCAACGTCGATGCAGTCCTGTTCCTGGAGATCGCGCTCACGGAGAACTGGCTAATCTTCATTACGCGTGCTAACGGGTATTTCTGGTCTTCAATGCCTTCCTGGCAATTGACGGTCGCAGTCCTGGTGGTCGATATTATAGCAACAGTCTTTTGTATTTTTGGGTGGTTTGTTGGCGGCCGAACATCGATTGTCGCAGTCGTCCGTATCTGGATCTTCTCTTTTGGTGTCTTTTGTGTGCTTGGCGGCCTTTACTATTTGCTCTCGGATTCTGCGGGTTTCGATAACATGATGCATGGAAAGTCACTCAAGAAGGACCGGAAACAACGGTCATTGGAGGATTTTGGTACGTTGTTCCCGTGCTTGTTGGCTTACTGAAGCTCGGCTGACATGTGGCGCAGTTGTTTCGTTGCAGCGGGTTTCTACGCAGCATGAGAAGAGCGCTTGAGCGATCATGATTACGACGGCGTGGGTTCCTTGAAGGGGATATAGAAGTACAGGAAGCGGCGGATTGATGGCATTTAGAGTGTGGGGACGGGGCTTGATTTCCCTTGGCGTTTGTTAGACTGTCAGGAAGTATTCCAGCTGTAATTAGGAGTTTTGTTTTCCGTCCAGCATTCGTTTCTCCTACCAATCTAGGGATGCTGGTTTCTTCTCTTCTATGTAAGACTCTGGTCAGGTTGATAGCAGAAACGTCCGGCATGGGTTTGTGGGGAGAATGGAAGAAATTGTTAGAATTTCGAGAGTGGTTACAATCCATCAATTTCATCTTCTACCTTATGCATTCGATTTCCTTTCCCTTGCGAGAAGTCCCCGTGAGGAACCACTTATGACACTGGCGACACCAAACCAACGACTTGTTCTTGACACTTGTGACTACGTTCTCCCAGCGTGTGAAAAGGAGGTATTGTCCATGTATTTAAAAATCAAAAGGCAGAGGATCATCCGTTATCCGGGTTACATATCACGTCAAGAGTTTCGATTCAGGAGGGCTTTTTATCGCTTTGGATACTCTGAAAGGATTGAGTGATGTGGTATTTTCGATGGGAGGTACTGTAGTAGCGAGGATTATCACAGGTTGTGAAGGTGTTGTTGGTTTGAGGATTGGAATGGGGGAGAGCATGTCTAGATTTCTACGAGGAGATGTTGATTTCCTGGACGGGGGGTTTGAGGAGTTTGATGGGGCTTGAAGGGAGTCGGTGGAGGAGGAAGAGGGTTGAGAAAGTGTGTTTTTAGGGGGGTGGATGAGGTTGCTTGTGAGAACAAGGAGACAGACAGACTTGATGGTTGCACTTTGTTGCGCGTTTGATGAGTCAACGGGATTGAATGCACGCCCTGCTCATTGCCCCGCCCTTCTTTCAGGTGAGGAACCTACGGTTGGACTTGAGCCTGCTGATGCCTTGACCTTGTCAATTCCTTGCCAAGTGGTTGAGCGTCTGTTATGTGATAAGAAATCAATGATAGTAGTTGAGATGCTGGTTGAGGACGTTAGGCTCCACAAGTGCCAACACGTCAACCCCTATCAACTCCACCCCAATTTGTTGACCAATCTTCCATCAGAGTACAACAGCCCTTCTGGTGTCCCGGTACCAGATTGAAACCTCAAGCAATACGGAAGCCCATGACAGCGTAAACCCACGGGGTCCTCACCGACCTTGAGTTCTTCTCCGCTCTTGAAGTCGAAAATCTGGATGCATGCATCACTGGTGCCCGCCGCGATGAGATTTTGGCAAACGTCCAAACCGGGCGGTGGGATGTTCGCCCAGTTCTTGTAGGTTGGAAAGGTCATGTAGGGTGTCGTGAGGGCGCCGGGCGTGCGTTCTGCGGGGAAGCGAAGGTCGTAAACGCGGAGCTGCTCCATGCTGCTGTTAGCTTATATTTGCCTTACGGCGGCAGAATTTCTGAATGCTCAACGATCTGAGATTCAACCATTGTCAACTTGATCTTTACTGGTGAAGCCAGACGAGAATTGAAAGAATGGCGAAGTTGCGGAACAGATTTGAGGTCAGAGGGAGGTGGTGAAGTTACCTGGTGCATCAATCCAGCAACTACTATCATGTGTTCATTCAACCTCCTAACGTGGGTCGTACAACTCGGATGAAGCATGCGTGTACTCGTGCCATTGTTCCTTATGTCCCATAGACGGATCTGTCCATTTCTAGCTCCGCTGATAACAACGTTCTGATCCAGCCAGTCAACGGCTAGGGTATCAGATGACTTAAAATCGGCATGACGGTTTTGGACCCATGTGTCAGGGTTTTGTTCCACCAGAAGGATACCCTGTGTTGTAGCCACCGCGAAACAACCAACAGTAGGAGAGTTTCTAGCAGCAGATGCCCAGTATGAGGTGTCTGTTGTCGATTCTAGCACAACCGGAGGTGAATCATCTACCACTGGCGAGATATCATTCTGAGAATAGCACTCGGGTCCAAGAAATAGAGAGTCATAGATCTCAGGCGCGACGAGTTTGATCAGTGTAATTCCGCCGCCGAGGGTGGCAGCGCTGTAATCTCGTTAAGACCTGAAGCTTATTTTCAAGAAGCAATGAACTCACAGGACAGTTCGGCAGGGGGAAATACTAAACGAAGTTATCTGTGCGGCATTAGGAAAGGATTCGTGTGAGAAGATGAACGCTTGCCTTGTCCCTTAATCCATATGTTATAGGCGTATATTTCGGTACCCATTTGTTCACTTCGCCAGGAACCCACGCACTAGGTTGTAGAGTGTCAGCTATCATCGCCTAAGGAAAGAGTGATATTACGACATGGACCGAAATGTCTGAAAGAACCTAGATCAGAGATTGGACAACAAAAATGACTTTAGCCATGGCATAGTAGCATTGCGACGTGTGTAGATGGACGACGGAATGACATACTTGAGCTATGATGCCTGAACTGTGGACTGCCAGAATGATAGAATATCTTGTGAACTTACTGAAGACTGATCGCTTTATTCGTGGCACCATGCTTCTCATGAATTATAAGGCCAGTCGCTTCGTCTACCACAAACTGCGAAATCTCCAAGGGTTGCACTTCTTCGATTACGTTCCACTTTTCTAGACCTCTTGCCCAAGACTGTTGTCCGCCCGCAGCATTGGCAGATTAAATGTTACCCAATTCCCTTTGCAAACTAAACGATCCTCCCCAGGGATGTCCGAGTATGCGGGAGTGTTGAATTCGTGTATGATTTTGGGCCAAGTAAAAAACATCCCTCTTGCGTTTCTAGGAGCGAAGTGAGTCAAAGTCTAGAGGTCACAGACAGGAACAAGGAAAGTATACTAGGTAGTCTTTTCATTCAAGTAAGAGCAAGAATGATTGTTAGTAGCGTTTCGCATCTTGGAAGTTCTTATATTGTTCAAGAAGACGCTGCGTATAGCTGACGAAGAACAAAGAACTAAAAAACCTACCAGCCTGGCTTCTTTCTCAATATTGATTGCGTCTTTGGCGTATCTGGAACCTTTGGGAGCCACATGGTTCGGCTGGATCTTGAAGTATTTCTGCTTTTCCTCATCGAAGTAAAAGCCTGGTATATCCTTTGCCATGTTATGGCTAGAGCCTCGTACAGCTTACCAGACTTGAAAATCCATAAGCCAGGTACAGTTTAAGTAGACACTTAGACCGATAGAAGAGTGTAACAATGAAGACCAATGTTCAGCGTTCAAGTGAGATCATTATAATAATGGATAAAAGATATGCGTTTGAATTGTACACAACACCCAGGACTGTTGATCAATGTCTAGGAAGGCCTCGACCTTTTCTTGAAACATCTCGTAGCTTGGAGAACTTGTAGAGAAATGGCAGGTGCTACGTGTACTTGTGCCTTCTTCGTAAAGAAAGATATCTAGCTATCTCAGTGTTTGGAGATAAAGATGAGGTCTAATTGGGAATTTTCCGACAATTGCCTTACCTTGTATTTCAAGTACTCCGTACATTGAAGGCGTCATGACGAGTTTTTGAAATCGTCCATCCAAGATCATATTCCATTACATCGCTAAAAAGTAGTCTGTTTTGTCCCGATAATATATACATCTAGAATGCGAATAGACGTCTAACGAAGTGGAGTGTTTGTACAGAGATCCTGGATCAGTCCCAAGTCCGAACCCAAATCGCCAATAGAGAGTCACCATTTCACACCATCTTATACTATCCCGTCTTACATCTATACAACTTTGTTGAATGCCGGTATTAGCGTCTGTGCAAGCCAGAAACTAAACACCAATTTCGGGCCCGTCATTAACAGCTTCGGCGTCAAACCCTTGAAAAAACTTGTGAAACCTTCGTTTTTTGCCATGTTCCTGAGAATCCTGAACCCACTTTCTGGGTTCTCGAAATTTCGATTCTGTATCCGTGTCTTGATGACATCTAAGGGTGCGGATACGAGAAGGGAAGCTGAGGCACCAGCAATAGAGGCGACAAAATTCTGAAGCCAGCTAGCGGTGTTGTAGTCCGTAAGTTTGTAAATATATTCCTTTGCGAAAGCAGATCCGCCGAAGAGCTGGTGGATGGGTTAGCCCTTGTAAAGAAACAGTCGCGCAAGTAGCGCTTACAGCGAACGATCCAGGGGCATTCCTGGCAGCAGTCCAGCCAGCCCCTCGATACAGGCCCATTCCCTCATCCGCTACGATTCTGAAGACTCCTCTGCCTCTGAAAGCTTCTGGGTTTGTTTGCCGCTTGATCTTGAGGACGTCAAGAGGTAGCAATATGATCTCGCCGATACCAATTAAGCTACATGCGGAGTCAGTTCTCTTCCATCCAGACTTCTTGTCCGTTGTCCTTACCTTCCAGCGCAAGCGTTCATCATAGCCTTACCTGTGCGCTTGCCAAAAGTTCTATCGAAACTATCTCCGTGGTGTAGTGCGAGGTAATCTCTGGCGAAAGGCTGTCCGCCATATTTGTATACTCTTTGCAGGATCTTTCCACCTAGTCAGTTGGGTTCATAGTGCTCGCAGTTTGCCGGTCATTGATATAAAACGGACCTTGTATCCTGCGGCGTAACCTAGACCAGGGAAAAGAGATGTGAATTTGCGACCAATGCCTGCGCTTGCATAATCCTTAAAAATAACCGTATTGAGTCTGGAGGCAGATGTGATCTATATATAACATCAGCATACAATTATTCATCTGGTGCGGGATCCTTCACTTTCCCTTGGTTGCTCATCAACCGTTTTGCAATTGTATCGACCTGTATAGAAGATGAGTTTCAGTCGAGTATATTATGGTGGAAGACGCACAGGATGAAATATAGCAAGCTCCGCAATACCAGCAGATCCTAAAAAATTAGCCAGTGGTAGCGAGAGATCTGTGCTACGACATACCTGAACCAAGTACTCTTGCTGCTCCGGATTCCTTCTTGAACTCCATTGCTGCAGAACCAGGAACCGCGTCTACCACGGCAGGCGCCATGATAAGTGTTTCTAGCTCACACCACTGCGAAGCTCCCTTATAGTTCTAAAAAGTCAAGGTCGGGAGATTGAAAGGGAGAAGTGAGTGAGCAAGAAAATTTAAGGTCTCGATGCGCGGACATAGAGAAATTTTGGTATGTACGGAGTACGGGATACTCCGTGGACATCGGGCTAAAGAAATTCCATGCGACCCTGGTCGATTAAGCTCGGTACTAGTTCTACCCTCGGTCCGTGCCGAGAGATCCCTGTCGACTGTCGGTGATTCGGTGAACAAATTGCCAATACCACAACACACCAAAAAACTTGGCAACGGCTGCCAACCTCCCCAATTACTCTAAACACCAGCCCACCCCCAACCACACAAACACAACCCACAAACGGCATAAAACAGGCCGTGCACTCTCTGTAGTGTGCAACACATTCTTTTCGGAGATTATGTCCTGGCTTCGACGACTGTCTCGAGATCGATCATCCAAAACAGAGCAAGATTTCAAAATGCCCATCCGCCCCTCTTCGTACAACACAGACAGCCAAGGCCTAGCGTTTAAAGATACACAATACTCGAGCTCGCCCACTTCGCAAGACAAGCTTCAATCATACCGACCTTCCACCCAAGAACACCAGTACAACCCTATCAATCGACCAGCAGGCGCCTCGAGCGACGCGACCATGCGCACCGCACCCTCCAACATGGCGCCAACTCCAGACCCACTGACCAAGGCCTTCAACGACGCCATCAAACCCTATGTCGAACAAATCGACCTCCTCAGAGCCGAACTCGATGAAACCACCCTCCAAGTCCAACAACTCGAAGACGAACGCGCAGACATGCACGCATGGATCGACAAGCGTGGTCTACGAGCTGGTAAGATTTTACCCGTTCCGTATCTCCAATGGACCTTCTTCCACCCTCTTTTCATCCAATTGACCACTCACTAACCGCACCACCCCTCAACAGACGTTCCACCCTCTATCGCCGCCGCCATGAACACCGACCCCTCTGCCGCCCAAACCCTCAACTATCATCTCGACCGCAAAATGACCGTCCTCAACCACGATCTCCACCGCCTCCAAGACTCCCTCTCCCAACACCTCCCCACCAGCACCTTCGCCACCACCCTCAGCACCCTCATCCCCTCCATCGAACAACTTTCTGCCCTGCCCGGCGGACCCCCGTTGGCATTCGAACTGTTGATAAAATTGGGTGGGAACCTGAACAGTCACGGAGGAGACGAGGGCTGGAACAACGAGGCCGATGCCGCCAGCCGAGCGGACTTTTACGGAAGGCTGGACGAAGTGATGGTGGACGTAATCAGAGGGAGATTGCAGGGAGCAGAGAACCCGCCGTGGAACGTCATAAGAGACGTCAAGCGCCTCGAGAAAACAGGTGCCTTCCTCCGCGAAAAACTCGGCCTGCAAACCTACTTCCCGCGAAGCCTGGAAGTCATGCACTACGAAGTCAAGAAGGGGGATAATCAAATGGGCGGCCAGATGGGCGGAAGGGTGCAAAGATCGCCGTGAAATTGACAACGAGGGGGTTTTTCGACGGGGATGAAGATTTTGCTTTGGAAGGTTCGCTTCTGCAGCACATATATGAAAGGGGGGATATAGGGGCGTTGGATTGCATATGATGATAATGACATAGAGATGATGAGTGACAGCTATAGCGCTGAGATAGCTTGGATAGGTGGAGGAATTAATTCAAAATGCATACGCTATGATCGTAGTCCATTCTACCAATAATGACGTAGTGTGTGAGATCTTAGTTGTGAGTGAGACTGTCGAGAAACGAGAGCGGGGAGCGAAGGTTGTTCAGAGCATGCGTGCGGCTATTGTTGGTGGGAGTGGGTTGGAAAGGAAAAGAGTGGCCTCGACAGTCTGACATCCACACCCTAGAAAGCCCCCAACGACCCCCCCCCCACCAGGCCAAGAGCATCACGACAGAATACCCCAAGGGCATCGATCGAGACAAACCCCACATGGCTCAGAGAAGAAACTCCAAAAGTCTACCGGAAAAGAATCAGCGATGGAGGCCAGTACAGATTTCGAAAGATGGAAAAAAAAAACGAAAAAACGAAAAAACGGGATTGAGTAGACGATCTAACGATTTAAAGTACATATCGCCAACCCCGCCCGCTCCCTTGGAACTGGAGGATTAAATTAATGTAAGTGAATATAATGATCCTTCGCGAAAGGTTATTGGGATATAGTGGTATTAGAAGACCCAGGAGCAGAAGACGCGCTGTGGTGGGTATGAGAACGTTTCAGAACAAGGAACAATCGGGATTTGCGAACGCGGCAGAGAATGGACATCATCCGAGAACAAGCACAAGCGCAATCGTAACCGGTAGAGCAAACATGCACCATTGAAACGCGAAGCGTGGAGATGCGCTATATTTCCCCCACAATCAGCCCAGCTGAAACTTTCATGGAACTTTTTTACCCGCTCAAGAGGAGAAAACATATGGACAATGTAATCTCTCGAGCGCCAACTTTTGAGAAAAAAGAATTCTCACAACCCATTCAACGCCTTCTGCGCCGTAAACACATCCCCGACATCGAAATTATCCACCAGCACCCCCTTGGGCGCTTGCCCGTACATGCCCTCGCAGATGGCGACCTGAGCGCCAATACTGCCTGCTCCTGTCGCCGCATTCGTTTGCGGGTCAGCGGCGCGGTCGGGGATGTCGACGCCGAAGATAGAGATGTCGAGGAAGTGGTTCACGATGTACATGCGGCCGGCGGGGGAGGCGTTGGAGGGGCGGTCGAGGGTGCATTCGGGGAAGTTGGGGTCTAAAGTGTCGTAGGGGGTCTCGAAGAAGTAGGAGAATTCGTCGAGGATGTAAGGGGTTGACGGGTTGGCGCCGGTGTCTATGTTTGAGGGGTTAGCCTGGGAGAGAGGCCTTGGTGGGGGGGGGGGGGATAGACTGACCTAAGAACACCACGAGACGGGCGCCTGCTTTAATCATGTCGCCCAGGGTCGGCCAGGCTGTGATGGCCAAGGGACTTGTCGGGGGTATATATGCGTACGATTTGATGCCGCTATTGGAGAAAGCAGTGTCGAAGAGGCTGATGTCCACGTTGTCGCCGTTTGTGAGGAGCACGGTAACTACTTCGTTTGGGTTCGCATCCAGCCAGCTTTTAATCGTCGCCAAGTACCCTTGGACGCTACCAGCATCTTCCAGGAAGCAGCTGGTGTGACAGAGGCTCAGCTGCTTGAAGGAATCTAGATGGGACTGAGCTTGGAGGAAGCGGATGCCGGCGTTCAGTTGGTCCGTGACGGATTTCGCCTGATTGTCTGAAACCGAGGAACCCACAAAGGCGGAGTCGTGGGTACCTATCTGCGAGACATTGGAGTAGCTTCGGCTACAGAGCTCTGCATAGCCGTTACATAGGGTTTCTGCGTAGGCTCCTGTGGTAATGAATGTAGCAAGAAGCAAGACCGGCTTGAGTAAAGAGTGCATGATGATAGTAGGCTATATGAGAGTGTTGCAATCCTGGTTAAAAATGATGAAAGAGATGACGAATCTAGTATGCTATTTAACAAGATACTAGGAACACGGCAAGTCATAGAAAATATGTGAATCGAATCAACAAAGGAGCCATTGTGGTAGTCACGTCTCCTTTGTCACGCGATCAATGAACAAGACCAAGGCGTGTGAGTCTACCTGCCAACATGATAGCTACATGCTACACTTACACGGGGCATTGTTCTTGAAAAGGAATGCGCAAACCAAGACTCTCTCTAGTCATGCCAACGAGTCGGCGATGTTGCTGCAGGCGCCACCGGGGTTCCGCTACTCTGAGCAACGCCGACGTAGATCATGCGTACAAGATCAAATCACCTGCTGTCTTTTGATTTGTGACATGTTCATCGCCAGCGGGAAGTAACATGAAGCATCGATATGGCCGAATAGCATTGCTATGAGCCAATGATTAGTACACGGTGTTTGAGGAGGGCGAGGATAGTTGGCTTAAGGTTTCTTATTGGATTTGAACCTGGAGTTTCGATTCTTGCACGTGACAAAGAGATCTGCAGCCGCCCGGGTCTACCCTTTGGGCGACACGACTCGAAAATCTACCTGAATGTGGCACCCATCACTGCCTGGGGCATAGTGTCCCTCTTCACGCCTTTCTTGCCTTATTCTACCTGTCTGTAGATCACTACCTAGGTAAGCTGTGGGAGAATCAACATCATGCGCATGGTACCCACAGGCTCAAAAGACGAAAACCTAATACAGTAGCAAAACAACTGCATATCGTACCATTGCTTGAGCTCGGTTGATGTCGCTCAGGAGACATGTGCCGACCATAGCCTGATCCATCAACAAATACTCTCCTATATACGAAGGCCATGCATTGCGCTAACGGGGCTGACGCAACGATCAAGAAAAGAAGAGGACACTCTTTCATCGAGCAAAGAACAATACAGCTACCTCGATGACATAGGGTTGTCCATGCAGTGGAGAGCTTGTTGGATTGATAGGAAATTCATTCAAAGGATGCTGGCTCGGTTCTTTGCAGTGTCGCCGGAAAGATCTCCTCCGAGATGACGACAACGTCGCCTGCGGCAATCATCTTCAGTAGCCAGTAGCAGTCGTTCCTTCAATCGACTGAAAAACCTTGATGAGGATGCGGAAGAGCTCGGTGTTAATCGACTGTTGTCTTAGCATCATTTTCCGTTTTTCAGTTCTTCAAACGGAAGACTGTACCTCAGCCAAGAAGCCCACTCTCATCAATGAGGTGCGGACAAAAGACGAAAGTGATATTCAAAGTACATGATCTTTTCGCTGTGTCTTCGGCTTAACATTTTCTCTCACTCGCCTGATATAATCGTACGACGGGGACCAAAACCAAATAGCGACTAATCTCTTAACAACAATCTCCGGTAGAATTGCTTCGAGCTGCGCAGGAAGTTTCCTCGACCTTGTCAGATACAAGCATTAGAGTTCCAGCGAACACGACGGATTCGCGTTATATGAGGGGACCCACCGTTGGTCTCGGAAATGCGGAGAATACGTGGAGCAGATATTTAGGTTAGCAATCTGCTAAAGTAATTTAGTCAGAACATACTTCCGAGCCAAAGGTAAAGAGCTACCGAAGAGGTAACGAGCTATATAGTAACAAAAAAAGAAATTCGTACATCGCAACGGACGCCGACTTGTTCGCACACCTCTTTTTCGTATTCGCAGGCATATTGGATTTGTTAAGCCGAAAACAAGGTCAAAGAGATTCGCCAATACGAAGGACAAGTAAGGAAGAAAACAAGTCTGGGTACGAGCTGTTGTACTGAGAAGTATAATCAAAGCGCAGGGACCGAAGAGCATTTGCAAAGAACATCTGCAGACTATTAACATTATCGGATCTTCTCGAACTGGCGTGCGTTCACTCTATCGATTAGTTAATAGCGTCTTATACTCTTTTCTCTGAGGAATCAAAAAGAAGTCCAAGGCAAGGGTAAGGTAGGTATAATACGCATAGAAAGGTAGGAGAGCTAGGAACAATTCTCGGAGGACGATCGAGGTGATGACTATGCCTAAAACGAGACGGCTAGTACCGCCATAGGGCTCTGCAAGTTGCGTAAATAGATCATCCTTGATGCCTCGATGTCTGCAGCTTCGATACCGACAGACCCAATCAAACTCTAGCAGCTTAAAATTGGGTGAGCTACGTATATAGTGATTTGCGACTTGCTATATACAGCCCTATGACCAAGCGCTTCGAAGACTGTCACAGCCTCACAGGCGTATAAACGATAGCGGACATGCACCTTAACAGTCGTCGCGCTAGGATTCGACGGTTCCCGATGATGGACTGGCTCGAATAGTTTCAACCTGGACTGGGTTTCGTGACCGTAGATGACCTCCAACGTTCGCTGGCTGCTGCACTGATGCTGGGCTTCATCCCGAAAATCATCGCAAGGGGCATCAAAGAGGCGTCAAACCTTGTATTAGCAACATACTTTATGAGGCTCGCTGTCGGTAAATAGCTGGTGATGGCTGGTAAGTTCACCGCCGATGATATAGTGAATTGTTGTCTGTCGGTACTTGGAAGCGCTCAAATGGAAACCTCAGCGTTTTGATGAATGGGCAACAGCCGGGAGTCACATTGCACGATATTCATTGCACAACCATAAGTTCTAAATAAGAGAAATACTATGAGATGGTGACGTCTTATCAGAGCCAGAACACCAACACCTCCACAAATGCAAGCAAAAGCTGCAGCCATACTGGTTGCATAAGAAACAACAAGATTGCAGACGGTAGTGGCGGTCAAGATGAAGTAGGTCGTGGTGAAGGTCCTGCACGACCTGGCGAAGAATCCTAACCGCCGGTCAAGGCACACCGGAAACGGGAATAGAGGACCAATTGATCATGATCTCTATCATCAACAGAAATGGCCTGATGAGATACTTTGAATCCATGCGTATGTGTTTGATCATAAGCTCCAAGAGAACAAATGGCGAATGGCGAATGGCGAATGGCGAATGGCGATTGAACTCGATTGGCTCAATGCCATAGTGAAGTCTGTTACACCGGCACTGAAAAACGAAGGACATAACGATAGACCTTGTTGTGGGGATAGACATATGGGGGTTGGGGTGAATGAAATCATCCTTTCCGACAGTGGCAACGGTCATGACACAACGTCCAACCAAGAGCATTGATCAGTCCGATTCCGTCTTATTCATGGATCAGGATTCGAAGCCCCTTGATAGAGATAACGGAGGTATGTACCACCGCAGCTGATCGATCAAGCCGGTATACCGAAACACTTCAGCGACAGATCTCATTCGACGGATTAGGATGGAAGCTGCACTATTTTACCTCCAGCTATGACTTCTTTTCCCGTCATTCAGGGTTACAGCCCCACGATGCCACACCTATTACCCCGAGACACCCCCAACGACCTTATAAGCGCGCTAATCGCTTCGGCGTATATGTTCAACCATCGAGTTTCAATTCCGACGAACCATCTTGCGCGCTCTCTTCTACTTCTTGGTACCACCGTCACACGTTTCTTGCTTCCCTGTACATGTTTCATCCCAAATGTATGCGCACCGAGCAACTCCACCCTTGGGTGCAGATTATAGGGAAAAGCCGTGCGTGGTCGCTCCGAACTCAGCCCGGTAAAACATACCTACATACTACGAATTACATACGAGCCCCTATCGGAATGTTTCATATTACTCACGATGCTATCATTTCTTGCTCGTCTCCCAAGAATCTTTCTCTGCTGCTTTATGGTGCGTGTTGTATTAGATTCCCTGCTACCTTACAGGCGTTTTGCCTACCTGGTGTTTTCATCGCATTCGCTATTGTCGTTCCCACCATCACTTCTCATCACGGTATTTGATGATTCGTAGCATCATGCTGCGGTCTTCCTTCCTTTGCTCGGCCATGGTAGCCTTCATCGCTTTTTCTTCAACTACAGCTACACCTTTCTCAATCCTAGCCTCGTCCTTGAATCCGGCCTCGTCCGTGACTTCGAACCCGTTCATGAGTCTTCCTCGCGAGATAAGCACTAGAAACTATGCCGAAAGGTATATCATCAACTGCACCGACCCCGAAGCTGCGTTTGATGTCTCATGCTGGGGCCAACTTGATCTGAGCAATTGGCTCAATAATCCAACCACAGGCTGGAACAAAGCGACACAGGTCTGCAACGCTACACAGGACTCAGCGAATTGTTGCATGCCGGGTGAAGCGTGGACAACATGCTTCTTACGTCTGGGTCATAGGTACGGAGGAGCCGATTGCACACAGATCAACGTACAAACTTGTTCACTGGACCTGTCACAAAAAACTCCCCCTGGGATCACGCCTCAAGTCCACTACGTTATGAAAAATATTTACGGTACTTGATAGTATGCCAAGTAACGATAGCTTTACTAATTCGAGTGTTAGCTATCAACAACTTCTTCACAACTTATTGGTCTGCACTTAACTACGCTGCTGGCCAAGCTGGCCTCGCGATACAGTCAATGGTTAACGAACTCGACCCACCAGCAGAGGCCGGATTCCCTTGGCTCAATATTCTTACTGCTCTTTCGTTCGGACTGGCTTTTCTGGGGGCACCAAGTATCGCAGTATCGATCTTGAGCATGGAGCAGGCGGTCAAATATGCTGCTCAGGGTCTTTTGATCAGTGTATCACAGGCCCCAGGGTTTAGTAAAGCGCTTTGGCCGGCAGGGACCGCGAATTCCAAGATAGTACAAATCGGCCAGTTGAACGATGAGCTTACCAAAGCAAGCCAGCAGATGGCAAGCATGATTAATACTGCCGTCGAGCTATTGATGTCCGACATGCCAACATTTGTCGCCTTTGCTGAAAGTGGACGATTTTCTGGCGCTCAATCAATGTCGCTGCCTGCGAAGACAGACGGTCTTGACTATGCTCTCACAACGTATTTGCTCTCCGAAACCATGTCCAAGAATGGGTGGTACGCCTGTCCGTTCCTCGGACCATATCCTACCGCTGCTTCAGTCGAGTCTACCACATCTCCCGGTTTCGCTTGTCAAATGGGGCCTAATAACGTATGCTCGGCCGCTGGCACAGATGCCGTTTATTGGAGTCAATCTACTCAGCGCGTATACACTCTCAACCAGGTGCCTCGTGATGGCCAGGAGAAGAGCCCAAATCAGCTGACGCAGGATATCGTCAAGAACGGATGGGCAGCACTGGATGTGCTGTTCGATGGGGCCTACAACTGCACAGCTGAAGGCAAAGCTGGGAGCGCAGCCATTAATTTCAACTGGGACGGGACACTTGATATCGCTTGTATCTCGCAGCTGCCGGTGAAGATCGCGTGCTTCTCTCCCTGCATAAGTCCTCTCATCAATGGGAACTGCCCTTTCCCGACAATTCAAGACCCGTGCAAGTGGTAGAACGGAGATTTGGAGATTTGAAACATGTACAGATACGACACCTTGCTTTTTCGGTTACTCTTGCGGATTGAGCATTCCAGGCGTTTTCTGCTTGCGAGCATCAAGCACCGGCGTCGTATTCGTTTTCTATTGGAAAGGGGAAGACCTTTGTCCACAGCAACATGCTGGGGCTTTTTTTTTTTTAATTTGTCGGCATTGGCTTTACCTGCTATCGACAAGCATCCCATGCATAGCCTTTGTTTGATATATACCCCCAAGTGTAACGGAGTATATAATCAAGAACAGCAGATCCAAGATCAAACGAAAGCTCTGACACGGGCACAAAGTCAAAACGTTAGAGTCTGGTGGGGATGTCAGATCGAGATGTCGTTGATATCTTCCATCCCCGCTGCATGCAGCTCTGGCCCCTGCTGCTGCATGGTTGCCCTCCCCGGCAGCCTGCAGGCCCCCTTGAAGATACATGAATTTCCTCAAAAGGAACCAAAATTGCACTCCTCCACCCCCTAGCCCAGTCAATCGCTCCGGCCGAACCTAACCCCGTCAAACCAAACCCAACCCCTCGTACCTATATACCAAGTAAAACAATCCCCCCCCCTCCCCACACTCTTACTACAGTAGATTAGGCGGTCCCCCAGACGGATACAGGTTTTACTCATTCATGGCCTACCAATATTCACGGATCTCAAAAAAATTTGTGGGTGATGAGCCCCTTTTTTGGTGCTATCATCTCTACACAGCGTCGTCGAGTTTGATCGTTTTTGCTGGATTTCACCCATAATTGGAACAAAGGCCGCAGGCATGTCTTGGGCTTTTGAGAAAAATACGGATAAGGTGCTTTTTTGTGGGGGGGGATGTGGGGTGGTGAGGCAGAGCTATTGTAAGGAGCTTGCTTGGTGGGAGGGAGGGGAATGCTTTCTGGGGGGGAGAGCTGGGGTGGTTTAGTTGTGTGGAGGGGGGGAAGGGGGTTGGATGGGAAGGAGGTGGGGATAGTGACGAAGGGGTAGTTGTCTGGAAAGGATAGTTGTTTGCTGTGCATTTTGAAATCGACTCTTAGGGTTTCGATCTCAAATCTTTTTCCACTACAATGCTCGTTTGCACGTCTCGAGCCGCCCTCTTTGACACCGTCCTCTGTTCGAAACTCCCAGACCTATCTCAACGAAGCTGAGATGTTCTGGACACACCATGGCGCATTGGTAAACGATAGCTATCAGTACAGGTACAAGGTTCACAGCGCAAAGCAATGTCCGCTAAATGATGGATAATAACATTGCCCCTGTTCCCCTATACCGGCAGATTAAACTTCTTGCCTTGCAGTACCCTGAAATGGAACGTCAGTGAAATCTTCAATTCCAATCGAAGACTTGGCAGTGCCAGGAATGTCAGGACTCACTTTGTGTAGTAAATCCAGAAAAAGTCCGAATAAAGAATCGTCTGTATTATGCCGGCCACCCATGGTATCTTATCCACATAGCCCTCCGCAAAGTACCGATACAGCCAATTGGGTATATACAGAGCACGGTAAAGGCCTAATGCGAAGAGATAGTGGGTTGTTATTGTCTCGGCTTCACCAGTGCGTTGGAGCATGAAAAGTTGGGGTAAAATGGCTACAGATTCAAGCCATATCGAGAAGGCCCATAGGATCTATGCCAAGATATGTCAACTTCATATATCCTTGAGAGGTGAGAATTGCGGGCGTAGCGGCGAAAAAACTGACCTCTGTGGGCTGGTATTTGTAGGGGAAAAGGATCGCTAGGACTGCTGCACCACCCAGCAGGTACTGGACCTTGAAAGGATCGATATTGGGATCATGGGTTGGCTTGTAGTCGTTGAGCATCAAGTACACGGTGTACGCAGAGGACGCCAGGAAAAGGATTTTGAATGTGGTATTCCAGAGAGAGCCGGAGTAAAATGTCCAGAAGATGTCTGCGCCAAAACCTTTAGTGCCATTGCAGCCTATTGAGGCACCTGTGTACGCGCACCGAGGTATCTTGTAATGTAGACAATGAGATATAGGACTTGCGACTTGAACGATATGCCCGAACAACTCTATAGAAGCTTAGCGGTGAGGCAGCTCTTGAGGGAGGGATTTTGGTAGGGCACAAACATTGGATGATCTCATTTTCTGGAGCAGAATCAGGATCGATACTAAATGGGACAAGTCCGCTTTACATGGAAAGATGGTCAGCTTTCATGTAGCATGAGAGGTCCGTAAGAGCTATCAATGAGACCATACCGGTAACCCTGAAGATGTTCATTGCGACCATGATGGCGGGGGATAGGCCCAGCAGGTGTTAGACAGTTTGCGCCAGTGGAAAGCAGTTCTGAACAAAAAAGAAGACTGTTGAAAACCTCAATGTTGTATCATTTTTGGCATTTATCGCATTCATAAGGAATTGTTGACACGCTGCAGAAAGATCACCTTGAATTTACGCGACAGGGTCGAGAAGTTCCCCGTATTCAATGCTGCGGCTTGCAAAGTGGGACAGCTCCTATTTAAGCTTCCGTGCGTGATGCTATGATATATAATAATTATTGCACACAATGGTCTGAAGACTCTTTGTTCTCTATATACCTTCTTGCTCGCACCTTGAAGTCACCATGTCGTCCTTTGGTTTCCCGGACTGGAAGAAAATAGGTTGGCGTGTCGGAAAGAGACTGAAAGATATATTGGACCCTCCCACAGATACTGGACCATCCAAGGAGGAAAGGAGGGCGCAAAGACTCCGTGACGTCCTCAAGGGATTTGCATACTTTGACGATTTTGACGAGTTGACAGCTTGGCGACTAGGAGATATTGATCCCATTCAACAAGCCAACACTCCTCTTCTGGAAAGACCAGCAGCTCGAGTTCACGATGGATCCATTCAATGCACAGAGGTTCTCTTGTGTCATGACTACAATGGTGGTTACCATGACTACGAGAGCGTCCGTCCAACTCTTTTGAAGAGTGAGCCATACAACTGTCATTGTCTTCAATACATCAATGTATTTGTATATTTTTCGCATAAGCTCGTCTGTGTCCCACCCCCAACATGGGTAAACACTATGCATCGCAATGGTGTCAAGGTTTTCGGTACTTTCATCATTGAGCCCCAAACCCCTGGAATTGAACGCATGCTCGCTGTTGAGGATGAACAGTATGGCGTAGCGGTGCAGTTGGCGTCAATGGCCCATGCATATGGTTTTGATGGCTGGCTGTTGAATGTCGAAAAGGAATTTCCGAAGAACTTCCCAGATCTCACTCGGAAATTGAATGGCTTTATTCTTAATTTACGGCGTCACCTTGGCGAGAAGGGCGAAGTGATTTGGTATGATGCTTTGAATATTGATAACGAGGTCGAGTATCAGAACGGTTTAACAGCCAAGAATTTTGAATATGCTAGGTCTGCTGATGCACTTTTTACAAACTACAAATGGACCAAAGCAGGATTACAGGAGGCCCAGACCGTCGCTGGGGAGTCTGAAATTGCTATATCCGGTGTCTTCTTCGGAATCGATGTCTGGGCTCAGAACACAAATATGCCAGGTCCACCTCGGATCACTTTTCCAGAGAAAGGAGGCGGTGGTACGAACACTGGTCTAGTACGCTTTTCATCAAATTCATACATTTAGTTGCATGAGGGTGTGATATCCGCTGAATTGACGTGACTAGGCAATGAAAACTCTCGCCGAACATGGATTTTCTACAGCTGTTTTTGGTCCCGCCTGGACACATGAGCATTTCTCAACCTCTTCTCTCATTGATGCACCTGCCTCAAACGCGATTTCTATCGCTAAAGCTGTCGACCGATCCATGTGGAAAGGATTCTGTTTGCCCGACGAGCTTGGTTGCGACTGTCGTAAGGGCAGGCCTCATCACACCAAAGATTACAGATCGGAACCAATTATCAAATATGCACGCGAGTACCCTGCAGGATCAGTCTTGTTTTTAGAGACCAACTTTAGCGGGGCATTTTCAGTCAAAGCAGAAAGAGGTAGCGTGTGTCTGCCTTTTTCCTTTGTTAGAGCCACAACCTTTCCAAAGATCTCTTTCCTTTTCACTGCATTCTTGTAGGGTAAGCGCTTGTACGGTGGAAAGAAGTTGACCGATTAATCATACCAGGTCCATCCTCGGATACACTCCGATTTGAGTTCGCAGGCCATTCTTCCAAATCTGTTACCCGTACAAGCTTCAGAATGGGAAAAATTGCAACAAAGGCCTCCAACGCAAGTCCTTTACGGAGTACTCCAGGACGAGTATCCTCCAAGTCTAATGGTACTTACACAAGCAGTTGGTATTATGAAAGGCGATACCAGTCCAGAGGGCTTTGACCATCCAACATCCTTCCTACAACTATGTCTCTTCAAGCTAAGCATGCCTGCTGATGGCGCTCTTCAAGCTGTGCTGCGTTTTGGCAAGCCGCATGTGGCTGGGTCTGCCAAGGTAGGCTTGTTTGCGGCCTATACTGTGACCGGCGAGCAAGATCTTGTATACAGATATTCTGAGATACCACATAATGTATCGCGCGATTCGCATCGCATGAGCCTCGACTATCAGGGTGACGGAATTTGCCTGGTTGAGTTAGGGGTTTACTGCGAAAGGCTGGTCGACGTCTTCCAGCCCCTACAGTTGCTGCGTATTGAAAGGCTTGTCATCTCTCCTGATCATAGGCAACTAGATCGCGACTTCGCTATCTATGGCATACATGCGATACAGCGTGGAAAAGGCCTGGATACTGAGAGGAGGCTGGCATGGAGATGGCGAGGAGCAGATGATAAATGGCCAGAGTGGCTACCTTGGAGCAAGACCACAGGTCCTTTCTCGCATTTCACCATCTCCGTGCAGAGACGAGAAGTGGGGAAGGCTTACTGTTTGGAATTTCCAATACGTGCCGAAGATATCGCGGAGTGCGAAGGTAGCGGTGAAAGCGTCGAGGTTCGGATCTCTGGCACTCTTTTCGGCGGTCAAGAGATCCTGAGCTTACCGGTGATGATTTCAATCAATAATATAGCCTCTGAACAAGAGTGACGCATGTTCATGTACGCAAATGACAGGTGATGCCTTACAGGGATATAGGCATATCGCATGCGCCCTACAAATCTTGTCCTCCTCCCATTCATTGGAAGAGTCGATTTACAACGCATGTCATACTTGTGATGAACAGTACTGATATGATCATATAACGAAATGCTGACGCTGGGTAAACAGCTCCTCTGTGTTGCAACTTTGTTTTGCTGGCTTGTAACCATAGCACGCTTAAGGTAAGGAAGATATCTACCGTGCTACCTTAGGCCGTTGGGCGTGACGATGACTGACGAACAGTTCGCGTTTCCTTAGCCGTAAGCTAAAGTTCGGGCCTCAATCCGTTACCCGGTACAGTAGCCTTATCGTACAGTAAGGTACCTAAACTCCGTCTGCATCATTCCCTCAATCCTCCCAACTCCACTCATCCAAATTGCACCCCCAGCTGCAGTATGGGAATCTTGTCGCGACATATTACATTTCTATGCATCAAAGACATGAAATGATCTGAATATCATCAAAAACCACATTATTCCAGAATCCGAGCTGCGGAATAGATCAGTATCCTCAGCCACCAAACACACCTCTAAGCCATTTCTGCAAATCAGCCTAAGGGCGCGCGCATTTGTATCACCTACTGGCAGATCGTACGCGAGCCTTGGAAATATTTACTCACTACCCTGGATGTTGCATTCAGAGCTCTTCGGCGCATGGTGGTTTTATACCTATTGTTCCTCTCCATCAATGGGTGAACAATAGTGAATGCGGTTATTGACCAGACAGCCATTCAATAGCGTCAATAGCGTCAATAGCGTTGAGACACTCTCCTGGAATGGCTGGGTGATGTTGTGTTGTGAATAGCACATTCACATTACGCTCGCTTTACCATTGCTTTCCAACACTTGAAAGCCGTGGATGTACTTCTCCCACCCAACCCGTACAGGACGCCCTCTACAGCTGTACCTCCCGCAACGACCAACCTCTAGTCTATGAAAACACTCGCTAAGACTCTTCAATCACCAAAATGACGGCTCTTGCAAAGGATCTTAACCACAAAAACCCAGTTGAGCAATCCTCAATCGACGCGCGCCTCCAGAAACTGAGCGACAAGGTTCTACCATCATCACCCTACATTTTAACCATACCAACCAACTACCGTGTGGGTTCACACCAAATCAACGACTGGAGAAGAGGCTCCCCGTTTGGAGCTCATGAGGAACAATTATCGTACCTTAGTTTCATGGCGCGCACTTTCGACGAAGACAACATAATGCATGCAATCGGAGATTGGGACGACGGAAACGGGGCAATAAAAGAAAAGACATCGCATGTAAGAAGTGGAACGAATTCCCCGCTCCCCGGGCAGGCACCAAAGAAGAAAATCAGCTTGGCAGATTACAAGAATAAGGCTGCGGGGCAAATTGGCGCAAAGACTGTACCGCAGGCGAACGGCCAGACCAAAGCACCAGATAAGGGTAGTATGCCAACTGCCCCAGTCCTGAAAACATCAAAACCCGAGGAGGCAGAGAACCACCAAAGCCACAAGAGGTATGAAGCGGTGGCTCTCCGCAGTCGCCTATGCGTAGCTAAAACATGACAGGTCTATTGACGCCATTTCCGAAGTGAATGAGAACAAGCCTCTTGACCATGGCCGCGTTCTCCCACCGGCCAAGAAAGCCCGTACCTCCCCTGATCCACCTCGAGTAGCACCAAAGGAGCCTGAAATAAAGAAACCTACTTTACACGGGCTTCCGCCCTTACTGTCGCCAACACTTCCCTCGTATATTGAGGAGGAGCTTGACAGGGCAAATTTGAATGTACGCGGTAGTTCGGAAAAGCTTGGTCATGAAAAGACACCTCCTGCGGTGTCCACATCATCGGATAAGAAGGGCCCCGCTGCTGTTACTTTACCGCATGTGTCAAGTATCGGCCAAAAAAAATCCAAAGAAGGTGTTACAGTTTCAACTCCACCAAAGAGTACTACCTTAGCGGTAAAGAGCTCGTTGACGAGCCAATCCTTAAAAGCTTCCAATTCTCTGCAACAAACCCTAAACCAGAACATTAACTCATTCCGACCCACATCCCCTGAAGAAAGTATTACCGATATGAACGAGGTCACAGCCGGAAAGCCTCTTTTGCCGGGGCTGAGCAAGATCGGGAAAGAGCGAGCGGTTTCGTCAATCGTCTCACAAGGGAAGTCGGACCAGAAGCGCCTTCAGTTAGTCTTGAAGATTCCAAAATCTTCCAGGAAGGCATGGGGAAGAATTATAAAGATGACCCCCCGCCCAAAGAAGCCGGAACCAACGAAGCTTCCCCACATCAATGTCAAAGATACCTCGAGTGGTAGACCTGGAGAAAAAGCTCAAGTAAATGGGGTTAAGAGCAACGAAAGTCGACGTCAGCAAGAGCAGCACCCTCACAACACTCATAGCACTACCAAAAGTGTCATTGGAAGAAATATGAATCAGGGTCAAAATGAGCGGGACGCAATTAAGGCAGGCGATAAACGCCGGAGGCCAGAGGACGAGCAAGACGCTCTAGTACCGCCTTCTAGCAAACGCCAGAAAGCACCCGGCGCAGGCGAGTCGACGCCAAAGCCTTCTACGCCGGTACGTCCGGCGATCAAGTCACCAGTATTATCACATCACGGCAGTGCACAGAAGTCGCACCTATCCACTCCCAAACGAGACCTGAAGAGTGCCACTATGCGTCGTATTGGATCTACAGAAGGGGACGTGAAGACCCCATTGGGAGGCACGCGGAGCAGTACACCCAATGTGCCTGGCAGCACCGAGCGTGTGAGTCGGCATGACAGATCTGGGTCAAATGCATCCGCCAACACTAATCTACTTCCTGGGAAGAATGAAGAGATTGCGTTTTGGTACGCCGAGCAGCAAAAGTATCTGGATCTCGGTCGAAAACTGAAGCACGATGCGGATCCCTTCCTGAACTCAAAATCAGACTACACCATAATCGATGAAGACCTAAAGCAGGGAGCTGCAATTACAATCGAGACTGCTCTTTGCTTTATACTAGGATTTAGTCTTGGCGACCAAGTGTCGCGCTGGACCCGCAAACCTCCAGATGTTGCCCGTTGGCAATCTCTCTTGCCATATCTGACCTTCGTTAAAAAGGTCACACAACATATTCCCCCATTTCATGGTCTTATTCACCAGCTCGAAGCCATCTGCCGTGACACCATCCACCTTTACGACCTAGAACGCCTTGAGCATGACTGGCCTCCTTTATCGGCCTTAGAAGAAGCCGGAGATCCAACCGATATAGATTCCGTTGATCAAGCGAAGAAAGAATTTACAAAATTCAAGAATGGACTTGTTGAAAATGCACGGCTAGCGCAGCAAGCATGGGTGCAGGGCATCAACAATCTCTCCTTACAAGACCTGCAGCAGTCTTATCCTAAAACATGGTCCAAGCGTGCTCAAACCGCTGTGGTAGCCAAGGGCGAAGAGAAGCTCGTTCCAAAGGCGTATGGTGATGGCGGATACCATCTACCTTTAAGAGAAACAAACAGTGGCATCCAGGCCGTGCGAATGGGATGGAGTCTCCTAGGCGAATGGAGCGCGAAGCAAGGTGTGAAATGGGAGGGAAAGATAGGCCTCTGAATGATTGGCGGCAATCTGATAACTTGATATGGAGCTTTTTGATATGAACACGGGGAACATTGGATTACTGGTTATGGCGCACAACTTGGAGACTGGACTCCATGAAATGCACACGGATAAGGTAGGCATGGGAAGTATGCTTTATGAGGTGCACGCTGTCCTTCATGCGAATGATCACCCGGCCTTCAATGAGCCATGCGATACTATTCTTTCTTGTATTCTAGCTATTAATTTATAGCGCGTTGGCTTTGGACATGTAACGAGGGAGCCGCATTCGCAGAGTGTGGATACGTAGGACCTCCAAATCATATTCAAATGAATGAGTGAACAATACCTTACTCCCATCCATACTTGCCCTGTGGCCCTGTGGGAAAAGCTCCACTTACTCCAGCTCCATTACCATGCCACCAAAGTCCACTCGCTCAAGTGTTGTAGTCGCTCCAACAGCCAATAGAATAGCAGCAAACTCCACTCGTGGCCAGGAAGAAGATGCCCTTGGACGATACGCCAGTGCAGCACGAACAAACCAATTCACTTCAACTACAGGGCGACCTTCGGCTCTTGACCGAACAAAAGCATCAGATGGGAACTAATGCAGTTTTGGAAGCCTTATATCTAAGATTCAGACCGCTGTGACTGATATCGCCGCGAGACAAAGAAGATATCTTTCGACGACTCAACGACTCGGAACGCCCCAAAGCTTTCGGAAACCTTACAGGAAGATACTGCTCCGATTGATCACAGTGACCGTGATGTTGCAGCGCGCAACACATGCCGCAAAACCTGTACTTGGCTGGGGGGGTTCTTTGGCATGGATGGGCAATGGCAAGGGCATAAATGGGCAATGGCAAGGGCATGAAGCGCAAGGCCGACGATTTGGGACGCAATTGTGGGAAACGAGCAAGAGATGTCGGGGCGCCGACGGGCCTTTTCAATGATGATGTGTCGATCCCCCGGTGGAGGTAGAGGGCCCGTTTCTGAGGCAGAAATAGCGCATGCGTTTAGAATGGCCAGGTTGTTTGATGAAAAATCAAAAGCTACAAAGGCTGGAGGATGAACAAAGACGAGATGATGGACCACGGGAACATCCTGACTCTGGACACGATCTTGATCCTTTCTCCCAGCCTACAGTATTTGCTCCCAACGAGCCTAGGATAGTGTCAGAGGTGAGCGCAAACTTCATGCATGAATTTCGGCTTGCTAGCATTTCGTAACCCTTCCGATACGAAGCTACATAACGAAGGTGTTCTCGACTAATGTCCAACGTCTCTCTAGGTTCAAGATGCTGTACCACAAAAGTTACTGTGTAACTGTAGAAAAGATTGTGGTCCCAACTGTAAGTGCGCCAAGTATGGCTCTGGATGTGATGGGAGTTGCAGCTGTGCCAGTCGCTCTTGCTACAATAAGTTTAATCAATTGGATCGCGTTTTCGGAGAGTGTCAAAATTCAATCCTCGCAAACCCGTTTCTCGAAGTATTTCAAGAGAATGAATGGCCCAAAAGCAGATACGGATAACAAGCTAGGATGCATGCTTATGAGCATCAGAGACGGCAACATTTACAGTTAAAGAATTTCCACTTTCGGTACCTTCTCAGTTATTTCTTTGATGCCGGTCATTTCGAGCGTTGGCGTTATCTATTCACATTAAGTATACCGCTGACTATCAAAACCAGTGAGCCTACAGGTGACATCTTTGATGAAGATATAGGAGACGAAGACTTGCGTAATTGGAAGAAGGAATGGATGCAGTTTTTGCAATCTTCTAGAGTTCCAGAGAAGCAGGAAGATCTTGTGCGTGCCTTGTCGCGCTACGGGCTATCTAACGCAAAGGATGAGGGCCCCAAGCATTGGTTCTTTTCCTTCTGCCGCGGATGCTGGGTAGAAGATCATTGCACCTGGCACTGTCGAACTTGTGGAGAGTGCCAAGACTGGAGAGATTGGCATTGTGGCACTTGCCGTAAATGTACATACGGTGTCAGTATTCCTTGCGAGGGATGTGGTGGGGTTCCGGAGACGTATTCAGGGGTGAATTAAGAGCAATGTCTTCTCAGGGTACTTCGGACTCGATGTCTTCATGCCCGTCTATGAAGCCTTCGTTAGCTCTATCAAATTCAACTAGACGAGCCTCCTCGACTGAACATTACAAGACAATGGCTCAGGGTTTCTTTCAATTGATTTGGGATACCGAGAGTCTCGTGGATGGTCTTCGAATCGCATTTACCCTCCGCACTGTAGAGGGTATCGAGTAACCGATTCGAGGGTGATCTCCATGCAGATATCATCTCAGGGGGAAAGGCTATCCAGAACCAACATAACTAGCCTTAATCATAGCAGGAATCTCATAAATGCTGAATGATGTCTTCGACCATGGAGATTTGCAATACGAAAAGGTAATGTTGAGAGTCTACGCATAGCATAGAGACATTGATACGATGGTTATGAAAAGACTTGCTCTGTAAATTGTGATCACCATTTCCGGTTCGAAATAGAGTATTGACAGGGTCTGGCGGAATTCCGCCGCCGTGCACTAACGCTTACTTTGACAGCAAGACATCCGCCACGACAAACAAACCTTTCTTTACGAGGTAGATACGATGGCATGGCTCCATCTATGGCCAACGGATTGAATAACTTGTCAATCTATCGAGGGTAATTGGATGACTCAAAATAGAAACACTCTTTCTGCTGCTCGTTAACAAAGTTACACCTTTTTCGGCTTTAGCTGCTACGGGTCAGAAAACAACTCACGTTCAAGGCTTTTCCAATATCCTAGTCTACCTTCAATCTCTAGCAGCACCTCTGTCGCCGATGTCCCTGAGCTTCATAGAGAGCAGGGGTCTCTTGATCCATCCATCCTTTCATCCAAACCATCAATGCGGTTCTTCTATACTTGAATTTCCGATCTAGCGACAGCCGAACAGCGGCAACAGATACTCTCGTATTTGGATGGATCGGGCGCTTCAAGCTTTTAAAACAACAGTATATGAAACCTCCGGCAATCAATTTCGCGAGCATTTCCCAGCAGCTCGGACAATTCATCCTACTACATCCTCGGCTGGTCAACGGGCATCCGAGACTTTGAATTTGATACCTGTTCCTGGTGAATGGTATCGGAGGAGGATTTCGGTGATGACTTGGCGCCTTCTTTGATCAGAACAGGATCGGTTTTACAATTCAGCTTCAGGAGGGAGCCTATCCATTGCCAACACGTACATGGAGGGTATAGCCTGACTCAGCACTGTTTGCGCCTCTACATAATTCGATTTTAGCGAAATACGGAACAGCGACACATGCGCGACATAGTACAAACCTCGGTGCGGAAGAGCGAAGCTGATACAATATAACCACAAGAAAGAATTCCAAATTGGATGTTCCGGTGAAATGTCTAGCGGGTAAGATTGCAGCTCCGAACCTAGACGTCAAAGAAGGAATATTGGATTTTAAAGTATTTATGCTGTAGGACAAGAAGGGCTAATTTAACAAAGTTGACCCTCAGACTATCGAAACTTTCATAGTGTAACCCTACACTGCTCATGCGGAGCTCGACCATTTGACAGATGCAACTTTGAGGGGCCACAGAGCATTTCATAACAAACAGTTTTCAACTGCCTGGTCAAGCTTTGCACTAGCCCTGCTCTGCACTTTAATCGAATGTAACTTGAGCTCTGTGATGACAGTTCTCGTGCTACACTGAATACTTGTGAGAGACACTGGTGGAAGAGGCACTTCTTGGATTGATTGAATTTTCGTTCATCTCCTTCCTGTTGGCTAGGATGGAACCCGACTTGGGTCGTGAGGAGTTCGATGTCGTAGCTGAGATGAACCTAATGACGGAGAAATCTGAACGCAGTCCAAGCTGCAGGCCTCCTAACCCCCCTGAGTGTAACGCTGACTCCGAAAAGCGGCTATACGGCTATTCGCTTGCTCCAGATACGCTGCAGCGCGCATCTTATATATCCAAGATGTGCTATTCCCTTTCGCCTCATTTTTTTCTTTGCTTCTTTCTCATTTCGTCGATAATGGTGTTTCTTCTTGCGGTTCTCCTCGTCGCCAATTGCGCCTCATTTGCTTTCACAGCCTCTATCACCAATGGGCCTTCCACCTATGCCTCAAAAACCGAAGCGGCTGTTGACGCCCTCCAAAAATGGTATAACACAACTAGCGGCCTCTGGGACACCACCGGCTGGTGGAACAGCGCCAACGTACTCACCATGCTGGCCGACGTCGTCGCTGTCGACCCTTCCATGGAGAAACTCGCAAAAGGTGTATTCCAAAACACATTCACCCAAGCCCAAGAATACAACCTCCAACAGCTCAAAATCATAACCCACTCATACGTCGACACCTTCGACAAAGACCACATTCCTGAAGGGCACAAAGCACCCCCAATCATTAACACTCGCGGATTTGTAAACGACTACTACGACGACGAGGCATGGTGGGCGCTTGCCTGGCTCAAGGTCTATGACCACACGCACAAGCCTCATTATTTGATGATGGCCGAGGACATCTTCGCGGATCTTTTGACGGGCTGGAACGCCACCTGTGGAGGTAAGTCCTTTCGTCTTTCTTATGCTTGGCACGCTTGAATCAACACAGACATTACCTAGGACTCTGGTGGAACAAACCGCACTCGCAGAACGGCGCTATCGAAAACGAACTTTTCATCTCCGTCGCCGCGCACCTCGCCAACCGCGCCGCCGATGGTAGAAAACCCTACTACTTATCCTGGGCCCAAGAATCCTGGTCCTGGTTCCGCAACTCGGGCATGATCAACGCCGAAAACACAATCAACGATGGCCTTAACCTCGCCACCTGCAAAAATAACGGTGGCATCGTCTGGTCATACAACCAAGGCGTCATCCTCGGCGCCCTCGTCGAGCTCAACCTAGCCTACCCAAACCCAACCTACCTCACCACCGCAAACTCCATCGCCACCGCCGCCATCGCCGCCCTCAGCGACTCCAACGGCATCTTGCACGACCCCTGCGAACCCAACTGCGGCAACGACGGTCCGCAGTTCAAGGGCGTCTTTATGCGCAACTTGCAGGTTCTACAGCGAGCGGCGCCTGATCCTGCGTACAAAAATTTTATAGACAGGAACGCGGATAGTATATGGAAGAACGCGAGGAGTGAAAAGGGGAATTTGTTGGGGGTGGTTTGGTCTGGGCCGTTTGATGCCGCGACGGCGAGTACGCAGAGTTCGGCGTTGGATGCGTTAGTGGCGGCTGTGGTGGCTGGGTGATTGAGGGGGGAAGGGTTCTTGCGGGGGTGTTTTTGAGCGAAGGGGAGGGTTAGGTGGCGCTGGTGGGCTTTGGGATTTGGTTGGGATGTTTGAATCTTTCTGTGTTGGAGAGGGGGTTACAAAAACCTTGATGGGCAGAGGCAAACGATATACCTGCACGACAAAGGCAGCCTGTGGCAGATCTAAACCGAGAAAATTCTTGTAAAGACAAGTTATTCTGCCGAACATGATTGGTGTGCTTTTTCCCTGATTACAATAGGTAAGCATCTAACTTTGCCGGAAAAGGAGTCCAGCGCACCGGAAAAAATAATAGGGATTTTTAACGAGGAGCTTCGCCCTTCTTTCTTTCCCTTTAACAAGTGTCTAATCGTCTAAATGTTAGACGTGCAGAACATTCAATCGTGACTCTGGATGTGTTAATAAACAAGTGTCACTAAGATTTCATGAGGGATATCGCCAAAAATCACCATTTGTTTTCTGGCTGCGAGTCAGGTAGAGGCATCATACGCTTACGTCATACTCTACTATCCAAAACCATGCCTTCATTATAATTCATCGTCGCTCGTCTCCTCCCCGCCCCGATCCCCATCCTCGTCCATAGCCTCCGCCGGTTCAGACTTCATAGCCTGCTGTCCCATAATCTCCCCACCCCTACCCGCCTTCCTCGGGAACGGCAGCTCTCGCCTCGGCGGCGGTGACGGCTTCCGCGCTACTTTATCCTCATCACCACTCCCCTTCGCATTCTCCACAACCTTTCCCTTCGCCCCCAACCCCTGCGACGGCGGCGCAGGCGCAGAATCAAGATCGTCAGAGTCTTCGTCTTCCGTGGCGTCGAGCTCCGAGTGCTCAGGCGTGACTTGCGCGGGGGTTGCGGGGAGTTCTTGTTTTTGGGGGTTGTCGAAATCGGAGGAGGATGGAGAGGGAGAGGGAGAGGGTTTGCGTTTTGTGGGGCGGGAGGCGGTTGGAATGTGCGGGGTAGGGGCATGGCGGGTAGTATGGATGTGATCGGCTGCGTTAGAAAGGGGGTTTAGTGAGGGGATGATGGATCGGTGGGTGGAGAGGGGCTGATTACCTTTTTGGGGATCGACCTTGGCGCTAGCAAGAAGGCGTTGCTGGTCTCTAATTTTCAGTTTCTTTGCGTTGAGTAATTCTCTGAATTTCTCGAGAAGAGCGGTTTCGTGCTGGATTTTGGCTTCGACGAGGTCTTCGAGTTGCTGGTTGAGTTTTTGGATGGTGTTCCCTTGCTCATTATACTTGACTGTTAAATCCCGAACCTCTTGTTCCAGGTTCGTGGCTCTCGTTACTGCTATTCCGGCCCAAGCAGTTGGATCGATTTCAACATCCTCATCTTTCGTGAGGGCGATTTCGCCAAGTCTTTGTGTGATACCTGAGATGTTCTTGCGGAAGACGAGAACAACTTGCTCGCCAGTAATGGTTGCAATCGTTTCCAGCTTGTCGAGAGCATCTGTTTCAGAGGAATCTCCATGCGTACGGCGCTGAAGGAGCGTTGAGAGAAGAACAGTCTCCCATTGCGCATCTTGGAGTGGGCTGTGCTTTGCGCGAAGTCTGGATATGCGAGATTGCTTTACTTTACTCTATCAATTAGTCAGTTGTTGGCTAGAAGAGATTACTGCACGGCTTACCTTTGCAGATGTATGGGTTGAATCCTTCTGTTGCGAGAAGTTTGAGATCTAGTGGTGATGGGCCATTGGAAGAGACGTTAACGAGGACGAAGTCGCCCTCGCTGTCACTGCGGGGAACGCGCAGGATGTTCTCTGAGACCATCGTAAGAGCAGAAAGCTACACAATATCAGGAAGATGGCAACGCATAATGCGTGAAGCAAGTCGCAATAGCAATTGATGTATTTAATAGCATTTCCTGGCAGCTGCCTGGTGGTGACCTACTGTAGGATCTCATGGCGGGGGTTCAAAGATGGAGCGACGCGGTCTCATCGCGTTGGCCTTGTGCTAGTGCCATTTAGGGTTAGCGCACCAACCTCCTTCGAATTCAACCTCCCTCAACACCAATGAACAACTCGGCCATCTACCACCGCAATCTTTCTCGCATCTTGCACCTTTCGCACGCAACTGACCGCTGCAACTCCTACCCGTTCACCGGGTCAGGAAGTTGCTTTCTAGGAGCTCGTCAGGAGTCACCTCGCTGCCCCAATCTATCGCACGACATAGGAAGCCTCAAGATCCTCAAAGCGCAACCGGGTGAACACTGCATACAGCCTTATTGCAGTCACGAAATGAGCTTGTAGCGTTTACGATTACGACTCACGACCTTCCATTCTCGACAATCTTTGCGAAAACACGCTCTTTCTTTTTATTGAGCTTGAGCTTCTGAGTAAGAAGTGAGAATTGCACTGTGTGAGACACATCTACCGGTCACGAATTTCCTTACTATCGCAATACCTAATATGGAATCATTAACTTTGAAAGCTCGGCAACCTGTTGAGGACGACGTTGAGTGCTGGGATGACGACGGAGACCTCCAAGGCATTGACGATCTCCAATTCCGCAACGTATCTAGCACTACCATAGCTTCTACTTACACCTCTCAGCATAGAGATTCGGTCTCGTCTCACGTGTCAACAAGGTCCGACCGGGAATCTATTGGTGGTGGTGATGAGGATTGGCAGGTACTGCTCCCAACCGACGATGAGAGCTCCACCACCAAAGCTATTGCGTCTGCGAAAACTGCCGGTATCCCAATACCCGCTAATGTGCCAGCTTCTGCGCTTATGGGTGGTACCATCAAGAGACTAGGGGGTCGGCGGCTTAAGAGGGTCCTGGGCGACGATTGGAGTGAAGATCTGGACCTACCAAAGCCTGAAGACGGTGGTCTCAAGTTGAAGAAGAAAGACGAAACAGAGTTCCCAGAAGCATTAAGACAGTTCAGCGCCGGCTTTGACACACCACCTAGTCCATCCAAGCCACAGACTGGGATGACTTTCATGGAACGCATGGAGTCCGGTAGGAAGCTAAAGCTCGAGCTTCCTGCTCTAGACAAATTTCGAGATGACGAAGACGATGATTTTTTTGGAGATATCCCTACCATCAAGCTTGCAAAAAATCGATCATCCCAGAAACCAAACCACTTCATTCCTCCACCAACCAAAGAAATCAAGAACTCAGATGATATGGAAGAAGACTTGGAGTTCCCAGCGGACGGTGAGCCTTTGAAGCTCTCGGCCCGGAAGGAAGTACCAAGAACTCCAGCTTCGCAACTACACGACGAATTCGATATGGAATGGGCTGAAGGTAGTCTCGGTACCCGGTTTGGGGGTACTCGACGAGATGGAAGATCAAACCATAGCTCTTCAATATCGGCTTTCAGTCCCAGCACTTCCAGCTGCCTAACTGCCGAGAGCGAAGACGAAGGCTTAGAGGGCTTAGTACTTCCGGACGGTCCTCTCAAATTCGAGGAAGTGCTCAAGAAACGCCTCGAGAATACATCCCCAGATCATGAGGACCATCCGAAGGAGAAAACCGTAGAGGAACCTACAGCGGCAAAAGAGGACTTCTTCGCTGGAATCGACATCGGTGACGGGGATGTATTCGATTCCGGAAAGCTCACATTGAACCGTAATATCAAACACAAAGCCGCCAAAGCGACAAGCCCAACGAGGCGCCCAGCAACGTCACTGACCTTCACAAATAAGCTGCAGCCTGGTACAACGCGAATACCGAAACCTCCCCAAATCCATGACCGAGCTCGTTCTACTTTGGAGCCCGTGTCTGAGAGTGGAGGCCCTGTTCCTAAATATCATAGGCCCCAGTCACGAATGGGAGGTCATTCTGCACAGTCCTCGTTTTCTAATATTCCAACTCCCTCCACGCCCTCCTCTTCACGCACCATAGCACCCTCCACACCAAGCCGTCGTGGCCTCACTAGTACAGTATCCAGAGAGACGCTGAGATCGGACTCGTCAACAAATCCTGCGCAATACTTGAGAGCTAAACGCTCAATGCCGATTATGGGGAGCCAGCCATCACCAGCCCGGAACCAACCCTCCTACCAGCGTCCTATTTCCCGAGGAGGAGACTATACCAGTCGCCAAGCGCTCCCCTCTCGACCGAAGACACCGGTTGACAGGGCTGAATCTAGCCTGGGTATTTCTCGGAAACCAACTGTTCCCTTCCTCCCAGCAGGTACATCTCATGCCCAGTCTCACCACATCAGCATCAAATCTTCGCGCCATTTCCATCGTCCCGGCTCTTCCGATTCGAATGAAAACGCTCCTAACAATCGACCAGTATCTCGGCTTTCTAATACCCACCATCGTCCCACTACACCGACGTCTCGCCGAGACGTCGCGCCTGAAGCTTTGACTCGCGAAGCTGCTTCTAAGCGTACGCTTACCAAACCAACACGGCGTCGGGCGTTTGGCGATGGCACAGAGCTCGAAGCTTTTGACGATCTTCCCACTTCCGCCTCTACAGAGTCTAAATTCGTTAGGCAGCCTATCGCTCATGGCGCCCCGAAATCTGTTCAGCTGCGTAGCAAGCTCGGGCTGCCCCAAATTCATCAGCCTGCCGCATCGACCGCCAAATCTCCAATCCCTAAAGGATCTGTTCCTATGAGCCCTACGAAGATGGAAAACACTCCACGCTTTGCGCGCGACACCAATGCGTCGCGCTCAGCTCGCGAGCATCGCATTGGCTCTGTTGGCGCAGCTCTCCACGGTCCTTCGAGTCTCCCAGCAATTCGAGAGAGCGGTCCGCTCGCCCCCCTAAGTACCAATTGGAAGGCTCAGGTTGCAGCTAGAGGACTTGCATCACCCAGCGTACAGAGAACAAAACGCGGCAGAGCCCCGCCCCAGAAGCCGAAACTCATTAAACCCATGGGCGAAGGCGTCAATAACCCGAAGAGCTTGAAGGGAATGCAATGGAACCCTATTCTATACCGGTGGGAAGGAAACGAGAATGCCCTTGCACCTTTCGATGCGCCTCTGCCCGCACCACATTCTCCAAAGACCGTGACAGGAAACAGTGGTATGAAGGCAGCACCAGCACTGATTGCAAGCGTGGGAGTTACAAAAGGCGTGCAGGTTGTCGGTGGAATGGTGTTTGATCCACAACGTATGTGCTGGTTGAAGATGGCCCCATCACAGGGTCACCATCAGTCCTCCGGTACCTACTCAAATCCCATGTCACCGGACGCCATTGAAGAGGAAGAAGATCCATTCGCTGGCTTGGACGATCTAGATGACACTAAGAAGGTTGTTCCTGGTCTAAACTCCAACAACGGCGATGATATGCCCTCCGGCATGAAAAAGGCAACAGCAGATGAGGAATGGCTTGTTGGCGAGGAGTTCGACGTTGGTCCAGAGTTCGTGAGGAGGCAGCGAGCAGAGGAGGAGAAATGGAGGCGAAAGGTGGAGGGCTGGGTGGGAGAAGGTATTCGGACTGGAGCAGATGAAGGAGAAGGAGAGGATTGGAGGTGGGCTATTCGGGGCAAAGTTGAAATTCTATGATGGACTACGAGATGGCTTGATTAAAGCTGTGCAGCACGTTTGAGCGATGGTGTTGATAAGCGGGAAGTGGAAGGATCTAGGTAGGGGTTTTTTTCAGGATAGTTGCTCCATTAGCTAGGAAAATTTAGGGATTAAGATCATTTGCTCCTTCTTTGCCATTGTGAGGATGTAGTGCTTGAAAAGTGGTACATGACTTGACTTTTAGTCGGGTAATTCTGATCCAGGAGTCGAAATGGCAATAATATATCAATTCGTAGATTCCCTCACGAGAGCCACTACCTGGGACAGACGGCATATATCTAGCCTAATCGCCCTCTACTGGACTTAAGAGTTCTCAACACTCTCGAAAGATGGGTTCAGAAGACGTGGTAAGGTGGTAGCTAAGAACAGCTCATAGTCTTAGTATAGGAAGCTGCTTGATCTGACTACTGTTTAGCTTGAGAAAGTCTGCGGATGGATTGGGTATTCCAGTGGACTAGGGGATAGGGGAAGCAGAGTGGAATTCGCTGTGGTGGAAGAAACCTCTCGGTTGACCTAAAAGAATTAATGATCCCCATGCCGTGACATCAATCGAGGCACACAGACAGCAGGTATAGCAGTACCTCTGTGTGGGCAATGTCGGGTGGTGTGTTGGTATTTGTTCACTTTTGTTGTTTATATATGCTAATGCTCCCTTATATACCAAGGATCAGAACCTATGGTGTGGTGGTATGCGGCTACTTGAATGCGGCCAGCCAATCACTAGGGTCAAGTCCCATATTGATAAACGCGGTATTATAAATTTGCCCAGTTTTCGTAGGTTCGACTCCTGGTCGATCCGAGCTTTTTGCTCTTTTTGAATCAAGTCTTCGTTTTATGCCAACCAACAAGGGCTTCTTCTCTTACTCTCTAGCATCGATGTGAAATAAGGAAGGAGCAAAGTGTAAATAAAGAAAGACAAACGGCCTGAGGAAAGTGCAAAGATGTGTTTAACATGATTATATACCCCGGCAACTATGCTTATGTTAGGGATTAGAACCTATGGTGCAGTGGTATGCGGCTACTTGAATGCGGCCAGCCAGTCACTAGGGTCAAGTCCCATATTGATAAACGCGGTATTATAAATTTACCCAGTTTTCGTAGGTTCGACTCCTGGTCGATCCGAGTTTTTGCACTTTTTGAATCAGTTTTCGTTTTATGTCAACCAACAAGGGCTTCTCTTACTTTCTAGAATCAATGTGAAATATAGGAAGAAGCAAAGCGTAAAGAAAGACAAATGGCCCGAGGAGGAAAGTGCAAAGACGTATATAAGATGGTAATATATATACCCCAGCAACTATACTTATTTAAGGATTAGAACCTATGGTGCAGTGGTATGCGGTTACTTGAATGCGACCAGCCACAAACAAAGCACTAGGGTCAAGTCCTGTAACCTTGATAAACGAGGATAAACTCCAAGTTTTCGTAGGTTCGACTCCGAGTCGATCCGAGCTTTTTGCATTTTTGTACCATGCACCTATGTAAGGTACATTCGCCATCTCTTACATGTTATGTTATCTTAGAAATGCGATAATATATAAGTTGGTCAAAGTTTTTAGATAGAAGAAAAAGTGGAAGTATAGAGGCTCGTCATTACAGAGATGTACGCTTCTGTTAGGACCTTGGAGTCCTACCTGTTATCTTTAGCTCCTATATAACTGCATCTCTGCATCGGTTTCAGCAATCAAGTAACTAAATTGCATCTAGGGAGTATTTAGAACCTCAAAGAAATGCTGTCTTACTGGGGTCTAGTGCACACAGTACTTATATTAGGTGTGCCGTATGTCAACATTCAACCGTTGCAAATCTCTGACCTAAGTCATTGCTAATAAAGAACACTGTATTGCAGCAGAGATTTCAGCTGCTTGTGTGTACATCGCATTGTCAAAACCCTCAAATGGAAATGTAGCGGCCGTTGGTAAGGAACAAAACTTCATGGGGAAAACCCTCGTTCGCTCCAGCTACGGCGCCTTCGAAAAGCCTCGTGTTCTTGGACCACACTGTAGAGGAAAACATGGTAGGTTTCTTGCACAAGAGCACAGTTGCCAAAATCTCCTACAATAAATTGTGCCCAGAATAAGTATGAGGAGGGAAGTTCAATCTGCGATGGAAGTCGTTAACACATGGGGGCAGCGGCAAGCGCTAATCTAAAATCAAGCGCTAAGGCTGGCCGGAGGTAAGGATTTGGTGTGAACGTCAAGACCTCGAAGTCACGCCACAGATATACCTTCTCTTTTGTTTCTTTCCCGTCTGCCAGGATGCTGCGGACACAGCTTACGAGGTCTGCAGCTCAAGCGGGAAGGCATGCGAAACCTAATGTCGCAAGGACATTCTACGCCACGCCCTCGAGGCGGGCGGAGGTGGAACTCACAATTGGTTGGTAGCCCCTACGTCCCCAGGCGATGATATTCTGACTGCGCATTCAGATGGAAAAAAAGTTTCAATAGAAGGTACGCGATATCTTAAGGGTGGGGTGATACGGAAGGTTTCTGATGCTTGCCACAGCGGGCTCGGCCCTGATACAGGCTTGTGAGAAGGCAGGCGTTACTATACCAAGGTACGTCCCTCACATATTACGCTTTGCTAGAGATGACTGATTGCTCTTTGCAGATACTGCTATCATGAGTAGGTCGCCCCTCCACAGTTTTTAACAAGGATCATCTGAAGCCAAGCTTTTAGGAAACTTATGATTGCCGGCAACTGTGAGTGATCTGTGGACTACGTTAGGGTTGATTAGAAAGCTGATGATGCTCAGGTCGAATGTGCCTGGTGGAAGTCGAGAGAGCACCGAAGCCTGTAGCGTCATGTGCTTGGCCCGTGCAACCCGGCATGGTGGTCAAGACGGATTCCGCCCTCACCCATAAAGCTCGAGAAGGCGTAATGGAATTTCTATTAGCAAACCACCCTCTCGACTGTCCAATTTGCGATCAAGGAGGAGAATGCGATTTGCAGGATCAGTCAATGCGCTACGGTGCCGACCGAGGCCGATTTCATGAGATGGGTGGCAAGCGTGCTGTGGAGGACAAGAATATGGGGCCTTTGATCAAGACATCCATGAACAGATGCATACATTGTACAAGGTGCATACGGTTCGCAAACGACGTGGCGGGTGCGCCAGAGCTTGGGTCGACGGGCAGAGGAAACGATATGCAAATTGGGACATATCTGGAGACGGCCTTGGACACCGAGATGTCAGGAAACGTTATCGATCTATGCCCTGTTGGCGCCCTTACATCAAAGCCGTACGCTTTTCGAGCGAGACCTTGGGAGCTACAGCATTTCGAGTCCATTGATGTACTTGATGGACTTGGGTCGAATATCCGAGTTGATGCACGGGGGTTGGAAGTTATGAGGATTCTTCCGAGGATCAATGACGATATCAACGAGGAGTGGATCAATGACAAGACCAGATTTGCCTGCGACGGGCTGAAGACACAACGGCTGACAACACCGTTGATCCGGCGGGACAACCAATTTGCGCCAGCGTCCTGGGGAGAAGCTCTGGCAGAAATCGGCACTGCTTTTCAAAGAATAGGCCCCAAAGAAAACGAATTCAAGGCTATTGCAGGCCATCTCGTTGAGACCGAGACATTAGTTGCAATGAAACACCTTGCGAACAAGCTTGGATCTGACAATCTCGCTCTCGACCAACCACAAGGCAGCCAACCAGTCGCGCATGGAATCGACCTCCGCTCAAATTACCTTTTCAATTCCAAAATATACGGCGTTGAAGAAGCCGACGCCATCCTCCTCGTCGGCACAAACCCTCGCCACGAAGCCGCGGGCCTAAACGCCCGCATCCGAAAACAATGGCTCCGCTCAGACCTCGAAGTTGCGCTCATTGGCGAACCTTTCGCATCGACCTTCGAATTCGAGCACCTAGGCGCTGACGCCGCCTCTTTAAAAAAAGCCCTCTCCGGTCCCTGGGGCAAGAAACTCCAGGCGGTAAAACGCCCCATGATCATTGTCGGCAGCTCTGCCGTCGAACACCCTGACGCAAAAACCATCTTCGAAACTGTTGGCGCATTTGTCGACAAAAACGCTGCGAACTTCCTTACCCCCGACTGGCAAGGTTACAATGTCCTCCAGCGCGCTGCTTCCCGCGCCGGAGCCTACGACGTCGGTTTCACTGTTCCCTCCCCCGCCGTCGCTGCTACCGTCCCCAAGATGATTTGGCTCCTTGGTGCCGATGAAATATCATCAAGTGACATCCCTAAGGATGCCTTCGTCGTCTACCAAGGCCACCATGGTGATCGGGGCGCCCAGCTCGCAGACGTCATCCTTCCCGGTGCCGCTTACACGGAAAAACACGCTACCTACGTTAATACCGAAGGTAGGGTACAGATGACGCGCGCTGCGACGTCGCTTCCTGGTGCTGCACGTGATGACTGGAAGATCCTCAGGGCAGCAAGCGAATACCTGGGGGTACCGTTGCCGTACGACGATGTGGAGGCCCTGAGAGATCGGATGGAAGAAATTAGCCCTGCCTTGAGGAGATATGATGTCGTGGAAGGTACAGGTATCCCGGCGTTGCAGAAGGTGGAGTTGGTGGATCAGAATAAAGGGGCCAAAGCAAGTGGAACACCCTTTACAAAAGTTATTGAGGACTTTTATTTCACAGATGCGATTTCAAGAAGGTGTGTCTTCTTCTCCACACTTCCCCAATACATCATTCGAGTACCCGTGCACCACTGGTGACTTACTTCAACGGCTGACATAAGTTCTTACAGTTCACCAACAATGGCTCGGTGCTCGGCCGCGAAGGCGACGGGGAACCCAGAGACGAATTTCATGGCACCGGGGGAGCCGAACAGTCAGGTTGGGTACGGGACGCCGCAGATACAGCATAATGCGCATACATAAGGTGGAGGTCGGAGGGGAGGGGGAGGGGGCGTTCTGGAGGCGTATGGGGGAATGTAGATATCGTATTCCTGTGTACAAACTATCATAGCGAAGATCATCAGAAGATCATCGGCTGCGGGATGAAGTTGCTGAGGAGTGTGCGCTTTGCCGAGTTGATTGGTGGCTTGTATGAATGACCAGGGTTATCGTGCCATCTGCGCCGCGGAGTGCAAAGTACTTGTAGAAGTAATGCGTACTGCAATCATTCAGGAGGAATATATTTAAAATACCAGATCACAAATTCCCGGCACAACAAAGTTATGCAATCTCCATGTATAGATTCTATGTGGCCAAAAGGGTATATTATCTACAGTACAGACATCCATCGCAAAAAGCCAGTACGATATCCACATACGCCCCATATGCAATAGCTGGTCAGCATATACCTCTATGTAAACCCTGTAAAAGAAGAAATCACCCATCTAAACCGTTCACGAAACCGCAATCCCTCCCCCTCCACCCATATCCCTCGGCCTCCACGTCTCTTCTTGTCTCATCCCTGGCGGTAACCATGAGCCCCACCTCCCGTCATCTGGTCTGCCCGGTCCTGCTGCATCTGCTTTCTTCTCGCCACCGTTGACGTAGCCGTTCGTATGACCGAAGATATTGCCCGAGGAGGCTGACACAGGGGATTCTGTAAATAAGCTGTTGGTGATGGCGTGATCAGCTGCCACGGGCAGGAGGGGTTGCTCAATTCGCAAGCCTTCAAGTTTCGCCCTTTTCTCGGCCTTGGTAGATGTGCTCGTACGATCGTACAAGTACAGGCCAAGGAAAGTCAGGGCGATGCCGGCGGCTTGGAGCGGCGTGGTGCGAGAGCCGAACCAGACAATAGCGACAACGATGACGAAAACGCGTTTTATCAATGAAGCGACGCTGTAGGTGACGGGTGAGACAAGAGAGAGCAGAACGAAGGCGAGAATGTTTTGACCGAAGTGGAATATGCCGTTGAAGAGAAATTCAAGGGGGAGGTTTGACGGGATGCTAGGGGGGATCGGGGAGAGTGTCCCAGGATGCATGATTGACGTGGAGGAGAGTAGCGGAGAACCTTCGGTCCAAAGCCAAATTGGGAGGGTAAGAAGGAAGGCGAGGCCGGAGCAGTAGCAAAGGAGGTTGAGCTTGTCAAGTTTCTTGTCATGTGCGGAGTCGCCGTCAGCTTCTGCTCTCGCGGCCTCATTAAAGAGTTTCTTGGAGAAGATGTTTTGGGTGACGAAGATGAGAGCGCCGCCAAAAGCGCAGAGGATGCCGAAGAAATTACCGGAGAGTTCGACGCTGCAGGCGAGGATGACGCCCATTGTAAGGGGGATGAGGGAGAGATATGTGGCGATTGGGTAGTGAATGTGGAAGAGGAAGCGGTATGCGAGAACTGTAAAGAGTGGGGAAAGGCCTTTAATGGTGTGGACAAGGGAGACTGGGATTTTCTCCGTTGCGGTGGAGGAGAGGATGTGGCCGCCGATTTGGAAAAGCGCGAGGGGCAGGGTGGTGGCTATGACGTCTCGACTTGGGTAACGAATGCCGTGTTTGAGCGCTGGAATGGCGTCTTGCAGAGGAGGAAAGAGATGGGCGAGATAGGCGAAGAATATGCACCAGGAGGAGACAAAGGCGAATTGGATGAGAGTGAGGGTGATCGGTTTCGGAAAGACATTGAGGATGGATTTGGAGGAAGTATTGGTCAGGGCGGAGCTCATGTACCAGACGAGACAGAGGATCTATTCCGATCAGACTTGTTCATCACGCAGCGGTCAGAGGCTCATACTATGAGTTTTATGGAAATTGGTGCTTTCAGAGCATCCGCAATCTCATGAGCATTGGCACCAACGCTACCTTTCCGCATTCTTATTGTTCTGAATGCATCACTTAAGCTCTTCTGGCGTCCATGGCCCCTGCCAGTCCCGTTGACATGCCCGTCGTTCCATGCTACATGGCTATTTCTTGGAGCGTGCCACCTTCCATTGAGTAAAATCCCGTTGGCGTTCTTGAAGGTGTTAGGGCTCGAAGTCCTGGCTGACAATCCGCCTGCAGGGGCTTCTTCATGGTGCGTCTCTAGGAGGTCTTTTGGTGGTGCTGGCTGCTCGAAGTCTGGAAATTTGAAGGTCTCTGTGCGAGTATTCGTGGAGGAAGAACGCCGACGCCCGCTATTTGAAGGTTTCATCTTCAACGCAGAAGGCGCAGCTCGAGAGCAAGATGCTCAGCTTCGATCGAAGTGTCTTTCAACTATCAGGCTTCTTCGTCGCGCATGTGGTTATTTCAAGCGTTGGATTGCCCAATCGGTCGTAAGGCCAAACAGTCGTTGAAGGTAGTAGGAACGGTGGGGACATCTTGTGTGGGCTAAGCCATGCAAAGGAGTGAAAGATGATGCCTGAATATGTAGTGCCTAGAACCTAGATATAGACTTGTGCAGATATCCATTCAGACTGTAAGCGTAAACGAGTGTCGTGTTGGCAACTTAATGTACTGAGCTAGAGAGTAGCAATGGGAAGGTCGTCGTAACTGGTTACATATCAGATATGATTGGTGGCTTTTTACGATGTGATTACATAATCTGCAAGGCTGTCAAGATCTCTAAATGCTCTGAGTGACAATATCCACCAATCCCTCGTCCACACCTCGAGAGATGCTATGTAATCAGATTGGCTACTGGCTGAAATCGTGGATCCCTCAATAGCAAGTGCTGATGGTCAACGATGCAAGTTCTTCGTCCCGAAGCAGTGCAAACTACACCACTCCGCACTTCAAGCGAATGGCAAGTCCTTGGACCTTTCCAAATTGGTACAAGAGGTGAGCCTGACATCTGAGACCAATACTGTAAACGCTGCTGTTCTGATGAGCCCCAGAGGCAAGCTGGGGAGCAGATCCTCTTGAATCTATAGGAGGTTTCCGTTCCCTCGAGTATGACAGCCAGACAAAGTACAACAGTTCACTCGGTACGAATGGTGAGGTCGGATGGTCAATTCATCACGCACATGGCTCAAAAAGTGAGCCAAACGCTGCCAAGGTGACTTTGACCGTCGGTTTTGATGGCCTTGACTGGCCATTTCTGCAGTCAATATATGGCTGGGCTGCACTCCAATACCAAGCATGGGCACGAGGGATCCTTGTAGTTGAAGGCAATACCCCTCGATCGGTCGTACTCTATACGGAAAATGTACTTGAATTTTGGGTTGATAGTGAGCCTTTCTTTGGCGGAGACCTATATGCTTACCGTAGGGCACCTCTGGTACTTGAATTGAAACCAGGAAATCACAAGATAGATTTCAGACTAATTCGAGATGTTCGAATCATGGGAGGGGTCGGCGAACCAAACATCTCTATCAGCCTCGAAGCTCAGATATCTACTCGGCGTCTGACAGTCATTTGTGAACAGCTTCTGGTACCGGATATGATTGGAAGCAAGCTAGCGAGTGATTTAGCCTCTGTTCCTGTACGCAACGATAGCAAAGATTGGATTGAGATTGAGTGTATCATATCTATGGACGTATGTATCTGTGCGGCTCATGTGTGGAAGGCTTGCTAATGGCCAGAAAGGACACTTCGAAGACTACCATTCTAGGCGGAGACTCCGTTTGGCTGGCACCGGGTCAGTCAAGACCACTAGCATTTCGGCTGGTCACGTCGAGCCCCAAAGCTTACACATTGTGTTTGAAGATCCTTTTCAAAGTAAAGGGATCCCCATTGGTTCTTTACAGTGGCCCGATCTCTCATACCTTTCTGAACCTCACCATTCACGACCCTCATAGGATTACTTTCCGTCATCCCGGAAACATAGTTTCATATGCCATTCTGAGGGCTCCTTCACCAAGTGCAAGCCATGGCTTGAATCGTACACAGGCTTTACCCGTAATCCTGAACCTGCATGGAGCAGGGCTCGAAGCAGACAGTCAACAAGTCCGTCATATGCTTGACTCTATTCCAGATCTTCGTGGATGGGTCTTATTCCCGACAGGAGTTACTCCTTGGAGTGGTGACGATTGGCGTATGTTTCTCCATAATGACAGTCTTGAGCCCCTGTGCTGATACTCAACTTAGATGTCTGGGGCTTTTCCGATATAGAAGCTGCGATAAGAGCAATCACAGATTGGATAGACACGAACGGCTGGAAAGGCCCTTTAGTGGACATCAACAAATGGCTCGTCAGTGGTCACTCCAATGGAGGTTAGTAGCAGTCTTCTCTCCAGAAGAGGTTTCTGAAAATCCTCAGGACAAGGAACGTGGTATGCCCTGACCCATAAACCTGACAAAATCATCGGAGCTGCCCCAGTATCAGGCTATTCATCGATACAAGGTCAGTGATCGCTTGCAGCAGCCCTGAGGAAGCACTTTTTCTTATAGTTTCGCTCCATAGCGTACGTTCCATTCCAACTTTGGAACGAAACAGACCCGAAGTTGGTCTCTGTCATACAGAGTTCTCTGGCTGATTACCGCCATGAATTACTCCTCGAGAATCTTGTTGGTATACCAATTTTGCAGCAGCACGGGAGTGCGGATGACAATGTTCCGGCGTTCCACTCTCGACGTCTAAGCCAATTGATATCCCAACATGGAAATTCATCAAGGTATGTCGAACTGCCAGGCAAGGGCCATTGGTTTGATGGTGTAATGACCACCACATACCTCCGCAAATACTATCATGAGGTACTCGCTAAAGGATCAATGAAGCCGGACCTACCTGGTCGATTCACCATCGTGATTGCAAACCCTGCAAACCATGGATCGCGGGGAGGTATTATTGTAGACCAATTGGTATCTCCAGGCCAGCTTGGCAGATTAGAGGTAGAGCGCAGCTCCTCGTTGGCTTGGAGTTGTAAGACTTCAAATATTCTTCGTTTCCATTTCTCAACTCGATGCATAGAAGGTGTTGTACCCCATACCTTTCATGTTGATGGGTATTTGCTAGATGTGCCACCTTTGAGCTGCCTCGATGAGCTGTGGTTTCTCCGGTCTGCCAAAGGGTCCTGGAAGGTAGGAATTCCATCCAATGTCGTTTTTGTTGCTGATCTCATCAGATTTCGGATGACAAGGGGTGGCGATCAATACAGCAACGTTGTGGTACTCAATTGGGCGCCATAGCCTCGATACTTCACACACGCGGACGTTTCCTGGTGTACACCCCTCACATAGAAGCCTTTAATGTTGCCTTGCAGATATCTCGAAACCTCTTCCAATACTTCGGAGCGGACTCAGAAATCGTTCAATTAGACGCCCCACTCGGAGAACACAAAGGAAATCTCATCACCGTATCTCTGGGGAGAGGAATCCCACTTTGCCCTCTTGCAAACTTCCCTGTAGCCATCGACAAAGAGCGAGGAGTCTCTGTCTCCAGCAATTATGGCGCGAAGAGATTCTTTGAATTCCAAGAGGGTCTCGGAGCCTTACTTCTGAGACCGTTGCCAAGCGAGAGGCTGGAGCTGCTAATTTGGGGTTATGACATTCATGGACTTCGCCATGCTGCTCGCCTCTTGCCAATTGTAACAGGTGTGGGGCAGCCAGACTTTGTAATTGTCAGTAAGAAGTGTGCTTGGAGAGGAGCAGGAGGAGTGCATGCTATGGGGTTTTTTAACAGCCTATGGGAAGTATCAGAGAATTCTTTCATTGCTTGAACGATACGCCACCTCTAGATACGAATTTACACAAGACAGCTTGAGGTAAATCGACTTTTTTATTGTACCGTGTCATGCTTTACCTGCCACGCGAGATCTCCATCTATGTCGTCACATATCGAGATCTGGCGTGTTGATTCACTGGCGCCATACGATAGCCGAGATCTGGGGTTGCCCGTATGAGAAACGATACATAAACAACACATCCGACTTCATGTTCTCTTACCCTTCCTACTTAAACTCACCAAACACAACATTTCCCCTCAAGTACGTTCGTGTAGAGTCTCTCCTTCCTTGCAATCCTTTGGTTGGAAAGCTCTTGCCTCTCATTAACAGGCATCGTAGTCAACACGTTCCTTCCCACCTTGAAGCACGCTTGCCATTTAGGTTACTACCCAACATCTACCAAGTTTCCCTTGCCTCTCTCTAGAGTCCTGCATCTCTTCATCATTGCCACAATCTAGTCGAAATCAAACCTTGCTCTGAACTTTTGGAGACACTGTGCATTTATTGCATCCGGAGCGTCTCTACAGGCGTGTCTAGCACTCGGTCTTGCACCAAAACAACACTTACGAGCAACACGTACGCTACAAACCAGACGAGCCCGATCAAGTACCATTGAAGCAAAGCCTGACCAGTTCGATAATATGTCAGCACTGCCTTCAAACGGATCGCCGACGGCTCGTTCACGTCCCTCAGCTCAATTCGTTATACACGAGGACAAAGGAGATAGCCAAAACACGTCCACCGCCATGCGTCAGGCTAGCTCTGTAGGTCAATCTTAACATAAGTCAAAGAAGAAACTGACTTCATATCTAGAGCTCGAAGCACGCCATTACATCCAGTGATGGCTCCGCTCCCTTAACAACTTCAAAGATGGGAAACTTACAGGCTCAGCCAAGCAATCGTGCGGTCTCTGCTTACAAGGTTCGCTAGGAAACGTCTCTCCTAGTAATGAAGGACCCCACTGACAACGACAGAAGTTGAAGATCGATCACTCCGCTTCCACCACCCAAAGCGAGATGCAATCTGCCACGATGGATACTCTGCTCGCCAAGCTCTCTGAGCAACAAGCCTTGTTGGAAAAGCAGAAGAACGCAGTATCGGCTCAAGGAGACAAGGATATCGGCCATGAAAAAGACGGTTCTTCCTCAAGCTCCGTCCTCTTAACGCCAGCTTCCGAGGCTTTCACTGTCGAGAACGACTCTGATAGCAAAGAAGATGAAGATACCGTCCAACTTAACGCTGGTGAGATGGCTCGTCTCAAGAAAGAGCTGGATGCTGCCAAAAACCAGATTGCCCGTCAGAAGCAAGAACTTGACCAGACACGCGTGATCAAACAAAATGTTGACAAAGCCATGAGTCCTACCTACGAGACTAACAAGTATAATACGTCCACCCCCTCAGGTCGTCCAAAAGGTAGTCGTCATGACAACTGGCGCGTGAATGAAGATGCCCAGTCTGATGTATCGGACGGAATGCCTGCTGCGACTTACAATGCCGTCCATATTTGGTCTCCCTCGTCGAGAGCTAACCTCAACTCTGCTTTGTCTGGCGCCGCCTATCCGCAACCTGGCTCTACTTGGGGTCAGGCAGGTGCTCGTCCATGGAATCCTCGGGGTTTGAGTACGCCCATGCCAGCGCCCATGCTGCCCCAGCAGCAGCACATGCAACAACAGCGTACTTGGTCTGGGCCTGCATCTCCTATTTCTGGGAATGATGCCCGTGGTATGAATGACTACAGCCAGTTCCAGGGCGGTTCAGGCCTTCGTCGATCCAACCCGCAAGGCACTCGTGCTACCTCGTTCTATCCGCAACCGCGTAGCAACGGCTGGGACATGTACACTGGCGGTGTTGGTGGCGTAGAGGGCATCAATCTTGCTATGGCTCCCAATGCAGCATACCAGTCCGTCGGCATGTATCCAGCGCCTCTTCCATACCAACCGCAACCTATCGGCACGCCTCTTTCTCCTACAGCCTCAGAGTTTAGGACAAGCCAAGCATCGGTAAATCCCTGGAACGCCGCTGTGAGTCATTCAAGTAGTCGCTTAAAACAAAACGCTAACATTTCACGGGCACCATCATCGCCAGGGCAGACATACATTTCACCTATGGAGCCTCTCAACTATCGACGTCTCCTCGATCGAACAGTGACATGCAATTGGAAGTACATTGTTGATAAGATTGTATGCAACAATGACCAGCAAGCGTCGATCTTTCTACAACAGAAGCTCAAAGTTGGTACTGTCGAGCAGAAATACGAGATCATCGAGGCCATTGTTGCTCAAGCTTACCCGTTGATGGTGAATCGCTTTGGAAACTTCCTCGTGCAACGCTGCTTTGAACACGGAACGCCTGAGCAGGTGATTGCTATCGCCAACGCCATTCGTGGCAATACCTTGAGTCTAAGTATGGATGCTTTCGGATGCCACGTCGTTCAAAAGGCTTTCGATGCCGTTCCTGAAGATTACAAAGCCATCATGGTTCATGAGCTTCTCCGTCGCATCCCAGAAACGGTTATCCACCGTTATGCATGCCATGTCTGGCAGAAGCTATTCGAGTTGCGTTGGAGTGACTCGCCACCGCAGATCATGAAGTACGTTAACGAAGCGTTAGCCGGTATGTGGCACGATGTTGCGCTTGGGGAGACCGGCAGCTTAGTTGTGCAAAACATCTTTGAGAATTGCCTTGAAGAAGACAAGGTCCGTTACCATTCTTAATCTATACCGATCAAAGGCTAACGGTCTCCACTATCATAATAGCGGCCTTGTATCAATGAAGTCCTCGCAAGCATTGATATTGTCGCTCATGGCCAATTCGGAAACTGGTGCATTCAACATATCTGCGAACATGGAGCGCCCCAGGATCGAAGCCGTGCGATTGACCACGTTCTTCGCTATGCCACCGAGTATAGCATGGACCAATTTGCATCCAAGGTCGTCGAGAAATGCCTCAAAATTGGCGGTGCGGAATTTATGGAGCGTTACCTCGAGCGTGTATGCGAAGGACGTGCCGACCGTCCTCGCATCCCATTGATTGACAGTAAGCTGTCTCCACGAACAAGTTGCCAACTATACTAACCCCCTTTCTAGTTGCCAGCGATCAATATGGGAATTATCTGATCCAATACATCCTCACCCATGCTAATCCGAACCATCGCGATATCGTTGCTTCCCACATTCGGTATGTCTACTGCTCGTCCCTTCAGCACACTAATATCAGACTAAATGACTATAGTAAACACATGGTATCCCTCCGAGGCTCGAAATTCGGATCTCGTGTTGGTATGCTGTGCTGTAACCCAGCCTACGCCACCCATCCTGGCCCCGGTGTTGGACTTCCCGCAAACCGCTTTTCGAGCGCCCAAAGCAATGTATCTCGCTTCAGTGGAGCTTATCGCTAGGAATTCTTGGCAGTTAGCGTCCTAAGATCTTGTGCTTTCTGGCTACTCAACCAACAACTGGATCCTCACTTCGCTTTTCCGAACTTCGCTCTTTCACACGTCCTTTATTGCAAGAGCTCATGGCTGCCTGAGGCTACCACACGACAAAAAAAAGACTGCTATTCAAGATTCGCTATTCTACATCAATATGGAGACTCACTGTAGCTTGTTGCTCGCCACGTCTCTCGACCGCACGAACGCCGTGAACATCGAAGTCAGCTCTGGCTCTCGAGATTGGCATACACTTGGTCCTTTTTCAAGTCACATTCGTTTCAATTTATCGCATTCTAATTCATCATATTCGGTTCTGGCCGAGACTCTTTGACCTAGCTTCTCAAGCAATAGGCACTTGTGCCCTTGAGGTCTTTGGAAAGACCGTGGCGGAAATAAAGGGCATTGTCAAGTCGGGACTGGCTCAGAGTACCGGTGTGGCATTTGCGTTTCTGCGCCGCTCGCAACGTAAGAGCTTTCATTTCTCGACAGTCACATGTCATATTTCTGTATCTTACTAGGGTTGTGTATTTTAGTGGAGGCTTTGTACAGAAATTGACGCAGAATGAACAGGGCGATACCCAAAGGTCAATAGCTTTGTACTATTAATCCGCTCTGTGCCAGCGTTAGACTAGTTTTCGTATTACAAGACATGTCATGAATTTGAGCTGATGTCCCATTATTTCTGGGCATCGTCGAAGACCAGGGGAAACTCTTCGATTCCAGGGTTCGATATCTTTCGGTTCATGGGATCTGGATATCAAGTGCCAACGCTCTTATCGGGCTGGTATGATATTTCGGGTTGCATGCACGTGCAATTGAAGCTTTACTCTTGCGATGAATCCTGTGAGGCGAGTCATTTCTATGTCTCAGACTTCGCCACTGTGAATGTATTCAGTAGCGCAGCCTGTCCAAGTCGAGATGCTATTGTAGTACTGGCGAGCATTGATCCTTCAGAAACAGATGGAGAAATGACCGGGAGGGGAGGAGTCACGGGATTGGAACGTCAGGAACCAAGCTAGCACGAGCACTAGGCCATTTATGAACTAGAGCGCGTTCCTCGACCGTTTGAACGTTGTGATACACTCCAGCACCAACTTCCAGTCTCTTAATAACAAAGAACACAAACCTAGCCTTACCAACTGTCCCTAGCTACTTCTCCATAGCATCTACCTGGGACTCCGTCGACTCAATAAGATGAATCCTGAGTAGTAAGTTACTTCTCACCGTGGAAGGCCATGACAGGCCACTAACAGCCACTCTTTCACAGAGTTCATATGCCACAACCCCAGAAGTGCATCGAAACACATTAGGTTCCGTTTCTGAGTTCAATACGAGGATAGCCTAGACGATAAGGGGCCATGCTGACCGCCCTTTAACTTAGATATGATTATCTTTTCAAGCTCCTCCTTATCGGTGATTCTGGAGTAGGAAAGTCTTGCTTGCTGCTACGATTCGCTGACGACACATACACTGAAAGCTACATCTCTACGATTGGTGTGGACTTTGTATGCAGTCCTATCCCGACCATCAAGCTTTATGAATACTACGCTAACGATGGCTAGAAAATCCGAACGATCGAACTTGATGGCAAGACGGTGAAGCTTCAGATCGTGCGCTCTCTCCATCACTACTATCTCGAGCTGGATGAGCTGACATGAATAATAGTGGGATACCGCGGGTCAAGAGCGATTCCGAACCATCACCTCCTCCTATTATCGAGGTGCCCATGGCATATGTGTGGTTTATGATGTGACGGATATGGATTCGTTCAACAACGTTAAACAGTGGCTGCAAGAGATTGATCGCTATGCTACTGAGGGCGTGAACAAGCTACTCGTCGGAAACAAGAGTGATATGTCAGACAAGAAGGTGGTTGAGTATACTGTTGCAAAGGTGCGTCTAAACTGTCAAACCTTCCTTTCTGGCTTCAGGAACTATGCCATAGCTGATGTCTTCATTTCCAGGAGTTTGCCGATAGTCTTGGCATTCCCTTCCTAGAAACTTCGGCTAAGAACGCCTCGAACGTCGAACAAGCCTTCCTGACCATGGCCCGACAAATCAAAGAGCGAATGGGTACTACGACCGTTAACAACAAGCCAACAGTTCAGGTTGGTCAAGGACAAGGTGTACAGTCAGGCTCGGCGGGTGGATGCTGTTAAAGAACATCAGGCGCTTGGGGCAGTTCACATGACGGAGAGCATGGGTTGTCGACCTTCTATCCAGGTTGGCACGGTACAACAAGGTTGTTTTACATGTACGGTTGGCTTTGCTTACGTTTAGAGGAGCTCTGTCTTTTTTCTTCTGTGTGTTGGATGGGACGTCGATAGCTCCTGATGATGATGGCGCGAGCTTGATGGCATCTACATGCTGGAAGACTCTGTAGGTATCTTTCACACAGCAATCTAGGAGCTTTTCTTTGTCACATGTGTATTTCTCATGCCAACATAATTGGATCATGATCTCGCTTAGTCGTTGATCTCGAGGTCTTGATTTGAATTTTCTGATCACCGACTTTTGTTACACCGATCTGCCTCATCTTCGCACAGGCCTGATTTCTTTTACTGGTTTACCCACACGTATCTCCGCTAATACAGCCCCTCCAATGCATCAAGTATCTCAGTAGACCTGACAATATCCCCCATAGATCTACGACCATCTTTTACATCCAAAGTAACCCCTAACAAAGCTTACAGACGTCGAGCGCTGACGCCCAAGTCATATCTAGGCTACGCCACCCGGTTTACCAAGACTCTCGTTGTTGCATCCTCAGCGTGCCCTGTATCTTCCACCCGGCATTGATCGTTGCTGCACCTCATTCCCTCCTGCGTTCCACCCTTGCTTTTTCTTCCCTCTTCGCACTATTCGTTTCGAGTCAGTCTTCGTTCCGTACCCGTGCTACTGTATACCCGAGGACATTCCCATCGCCATGTTTTTTTGTATCGACCGAAGATGATCGGGTCGAGAAGAAAGGGAGAGTCTCACCGAGAAACCAGATTACCCCGGCCAGTACCAACAGCGGAGCGAGCCCTGCTAAGCCTGCTAGTGGTAAGTTTTTGTTCGGGGTCGGGTTGGCGACAGCGGCGGGGGCGGTCGGGGTTGGGGATGTCGGCGGAGCCGTAGCGTTCGAGGAACCGGAAGCGGCCGAGTTGGGGCTCATCGAAGCTATGGGAGAATCGAACATCAGTGTTTGTGGCCATCAACGATATAGCATTGGCCATCTCGTGCTCAAGTCGAACAAGCACTCGCAAGAGAAAAGGACCCCATTTCCCGCGAGCAATGCAGACGATGTTCCTGCGTTCAGCACCTGCGACTTACGTGTTTCTCCCAAGAAACAAGCACACGCGCTCTCCACGCTCGGGGTGGGGAAAACCGAAACGTAATCTGGGAGGGTGCCGGTGGGTGTCGGGATGAAGGTCGGACAGAATACTGCGGCGGAGTCGGAGAAGCGAGCAAGGGCACGAAGCTCATTGTCTTCATAGCAGCCCAGGGCAAGGGTTGTCGTCACCAGAGCAGTCGAAGACGACTGGGAGGGGGCTGCCGTGATCTGGGCAATGGACGACAAGTCTGACATTGTGATGACAGACCCTATCAAGCGGAACGACATGGGGGGACTTGACATTGTTGCAGTGGTCTGTATGACGGTGGAGGATGTGGTTAGCGGATCCGTGAAACCTAGAGTGCTAGAGGTTGGGTACGTGATAGTTGGAAATGTCACGGTTGGGTATGTGATGGTAGAGAACGTCAGAGTGGGATATGTGATTGTGGGATACGTAATCGTGGGACAGGTGAAGGTCGAGCACGACAGAGGCGGATGTGTGATGGTGGGATACGTCAGCGTCGAGTATGTGATGGTGGAAACCGTGACCGCTGGGTGCGAGATCGCCGTGAGAGTGATTGTTGGGGAAGTGAATGGTGGTATATATGTGGCGGTCAAGGAAGGACGCTCGGAGACCGTGATTAGGGATTGCGGGACCATGGTGGTCGACTCAAGGGCTGTGCTCCGTTTCACGTTCTCGAAGGGAATCATCGACATATCCGAAGTCTCTGTCCCGTCCGGCGATGGGGACACCAAACCTCCAGGGCTGGAGATAGGAACTGCTCCTTGCTCTTCGTTCCTCGTGCTCACTCCAAACATTTGCCTCCCTCTCAAATCTTGACTCCCTTCCCATGCTTTGCAAACTCTCTTCGGCAAGATTCTCCATATTGAAGGAACGACAGGCATCATCTGCTACTGCCGAACAGAGGTGAATTATCTTGATACGAATACCGGCATCTTGAAAGAAGAGACGGAAAAAGCAGGAAACACCGTGATTATATGCAGGCGTACTGCTGCGGATTCATTCATACTCTTCAAGTATTCATTCGACTCTGGTGGGGTTGAAGAGCGCTTCCGGGGAATATGCTATTCATTTGCTGATGATCTTCATCATGGTTGTGGGACGCCAGGAACAATTTCGGTTGGACGACTTCACTGGAAGAACCACGTCGAAGTTGTCACAAGGGGTTGGTATGCTTCAAAAATAACATTGAAGATAGCTAACATTGCTCTGAAATATGGTAGGAACACATTGGCTTCACGACAAGAAGTCTTGAAAGAAACTAGTTTGACAAGGAAGTAGCTGGTCGAAAAAGCAAGGCATATTACCACCCGCAGAAACAGAAGTCAACGGGAAATTTCAAAGTGTTCTAACAGCGTCAAGGGAAGAGCGCAGAATTGCTGGATGAGATGGTAAGGTCATATCTCAAATCACAATCATGACCACATGCTGACCGGCCTGGTGTGCCTGAGTCCCCAAGCCTCATCAAGAACGATCAGTACCACCCGGGGTTTTCTCCTGATAGCATTTGCTGCGTCCCAAGTTCCACGTTCTGCTTTGATGAGACGGCTAACCTTTATGATCCGAGAGGCAAACAGGAACAGAATCGAGGACATAACACCGAGAGTTGGGATATTTCCCGAATCGAAGTTACTCGTAGAAACAAGATTTATAAAGACAATAGTTGGTATATAAACTTATGTCTAAAAAAAAAAGAGAATGTAATTAAGAGTAAGCATTCTGACAGTCGAGGCTTCCCTCGTTCGACAACAGCAACAGTGGGTGAGGGTCTCGAATCTCAACTTCACAAGGCGGCGGGATCTCATTGGCCCCGCACTAGCTTCCGCAACCCCGCGGGGATGCCATCATGCCCCATGATGCCCCCCACCCCGCCAGGACAGCTCCCCCCCCCGCCACGTGAGCTGGTGGGATTGCCGTGACCAGTCCCATGGCTTGTACTGTATTCCACTTTCGTAGTGACCTGTATCTACTGTACGGAATACGTAGCCGTCTTCAATCCGTTGATCCAACGCCTAATCACATTTCTTCTTCCGTACATTTATCTCCAATCTTTCCCCTGGTCTTCTCCATTGTTCCGTGACATTGCTGCAGCAATAGAACACCCGTAATTGTTGATGTGAATTGGCGCCCCAATCAAGACATCCTCTCGTCCGTGATGCTGATGTCGTGAACGCACAGGGTGTCCCAACCTCGGATTGATCATCTGCAGCCTGCAGCCAATCTTCCTACTCTACTGTAATCCCCTTTCGTCCGACTGGACATACCTACCTTACCACCTGCGCATCGCGTGTACGCAACGTCCAGAGAGTAAGTAACACGGCGTCCCACAGGTTCGGACCCTTTGGCTTTGTTTCAAGATACCTGCAGGTAGTTCCGACTTGGGAATCACAAATCCGACAGGGGATCCGTCGGACTGACCGCATGCTTTAAGGTACGGAGTACCTCATCTATCAACCCGACTTTTCTGCGAGCTGTCCGGCCACCCCCGGTACGTCCAAAAGAAATATGGCATTACCAATGAAAGCCCCGTTCCTTTAGTCCACCAAGTCTATTCCACACCTCCTTCATGGGCTTTTTCGAACTCGGTCGCGGGGCTTTCCCCACCTTCGAACGTCCAAATACCAAATCTTCCATATGCCCACATCTTTCGTCTGATGCTCCAGCTGCTGCTTCTGATTCATGTCTTGACGTTGTAGGATTGCACTGCAATGCCTCCTTACTATCTCCACGATTGTCACTATTTTTACCGTAGTGCATTACGGCTTCTATCAATACCCACTTTCATCTCCCCACTGTACGCGTGACTGAAAATCAATCTACAATGACAGTACGCACCTTCACCATGCCCACGTCTCTCAACGAGTCGCTTGCAGCCTCACAACCACCAAATTCAGAGACCGATCGGTCCCCTATGAAAAGCAATCAGCAATCGTATTCAAATGAACAACGTGAACCGCTGGCTTCACATAAACCAGATTGCAAGCCTGGAATAACCTTCGCTGCACAGGACAAGCTACCTAAGCTACCAATACCAGACCTCGAAGGCTCGCTAAAGAAATACGTCGAGGCTCTCAAACCATTGCAGAGCAGCCGGGAGCAAGAAGAGACAGCTGCCGCCGTCGAGGACTTCTCGAAGCACGATGGACCCGAATTGCAAGCCAGACTGAAGAAGTATGCTACTGGCAAGACTAGTTACATTGAACAATTCTGCAAGTCTCTCCTTTCCTTACAACAGTCAACGCCGAAAACCTGGACATTTATTGTGCATTTGAGCTAACAAGTCGGCCTAGGGTATGACTCGTATTTGAACTTCGACAATCCGGTTGTCCTGAACCTAAATCCATTCTTCCTCCTTGAAGATGATCCAACACCTGCCCGAAATAATCAAGTCACCCGCGCTGCGTCCTTAGTGGTGTCCTCTCTTTCCTTCGTACGTGCTGTGCGCCGGGAAGAGCTCCCTCCTGATACCATTCGGGGTTCACCGCTATGCATGTACCAATACTCCCGGTTGTTTGGCACGGCTCGAGTACCGACAGACAATGGCTGTCAAATCGCTCAAGATTCGGGGGCAAAGCACATTGTAGTGCTTTGTAAAGGACAGTTCTACTGGTTCGATGTCCTCGATGACAATTCGGATCTGATTATGACAGAGAAGGATATGGCGTTGAATTTGCAAGTCGTTGTTGATGACGCTGAGCAAACGCCGATCCATGAGGCTGCAAAGGGCGCACTCGGTGTTCTCAGTACCGAGAATCGGAAAATCTGGGCGGGACTGAGAGATGTTCTGACCCGTGGACAAGATACGAATAATGCCGAATGTCTGAGCATTGTGGACTCTGCATTGTTCATTCTATGCCTGGATTACACCGAGCCATTGACGGGACCGGAGTTATGCGGTAACATGCTCTGCGGAACCAGTGAGGTGGTAAAAGGAGTTCAGATCGGCACTTGCACGAACCGCTGGTACGACAAGCTTCAAATTATCGTATGCAAGAATGGCAGCGCAGGCATCAATTTTGAGCATACCGGGGTCGATGGGCACACAGTACTGAGAATGGCGAGTGACGTTTACACCGATACAATCTTACGGTTTGCGAAGAGTATTAATGGGCAAGCACCGAGTTTATGGGCTTCCATGAGTCCGGATCCTTCGAAGAGAGATCCGGATAGCTTTGGTGAAGTCAGCACGACACCTCACAAGCTGGAATGGGATATGCTGCCTGAGCTCAGCACGGCCTTACGGTTTGCGGAAACCCGACTGGCGGATCTAATTCAGCAGAACGAATTCCAGACACTTGACTTTTCAGGCTACGGAAAGAACTTTATGACTTCGATGGGGTTTTCCCCAGATGCTTTTGTCCAAATGGCCTTCCAAGCTGCTTATTATGGTCTCTATGGCCGAGTGGAAAATACATACGAACCAGCAATGACTAAGGTTTTCTTGCATGGCCGTACTGAGGCTGTCCGGTCTACCACCGCCGAGGCATACGACTTCGTTAAGACATTTTGGGGCTCGAATCCTTCACAGCAGAAGATAGAGGCATTAAGGAAGGCGACCCAAAAACACACTGCTAATACGAAAGAGTGTGCAAAAGCGTTAGGGCAAGATCGTCACCTCTACGCCTTGTATTGCGTTTGGCAGCGGGCCGTAGATGAAGAGGGCGCTGAAGCCGCGAGTAGCAACGGCATGAGTTCGAATGGATACTCGAGTCCTGCAGATAACGGTTCAGACGTGGATCCTGCATCAAACATTGGCTCACCAAACCGCAACTCCCTTTTGTCCGAGGATGGCTCTCCCGGTGGATCCCCACCGTCTAAAGCGCCATTGCAGCAAATGCCTACCCTTTTCGCAGATCCCGGGTGGGACAAGATCAACAACACAATTCTGTCTACCTCCAACTGCGGCAACCCCTCTTTGAGACAATTCGGCTTCGGTCCAACCTCCGGCGACGGTTTCGGTATTGGCTACATCATTAAAGAAGACTCTATTTCTATCTGCGCAAGCTCCAAACACCGCCAGACTAGGCGCTTTGTCGATGCACTCGAATCGTATCTTCTCGAGATCCGCAAGCTGCTACGAGCGACACAGCAAAAGACCACGTCTCCCAAGATGAGTAGAGCGAGAGAAGCTGAAGGACGGCCTTCGATGAGCCATGCAAAGAGCAAGGGCAGGGTAATCAAAGCGGACGGAGGAAAAGGCCAAGAAGTGGCGGTTGAGGAGGAAAAAGCTGTCGAGAGTGATGACGACGGCTTGGGTGGATGTAAGAACCCTTGTACATCAGACACCATTTTCTTTACCGAACTATACTCCACACCAAGCACACCGCCAGCGTTCATGACGGTAATCTCCAGCTTCTTGGCCAGTTGCAAGCTGGCAATGAGCAGAAGGGATACGCCGCCTCGAGTGCATCGAGTTCCCTATGCGTTGCCGTCGTTCTTTTGCTGCCGCTCAAAGTATTAGTTTCACGCAATTTGATTCTTCCTGTTGTTCTCGTATGGATCATCGCTAACCATACCAATTTCTGCTTCCAGATGGTTTCTTCGATGCCGGTATGCTCCTGCAAGCGCTCAAAGCTAGCCAAGAGGAAAAGGAGAGACCAAGTGAGAGGGTTGTAAAGGCAAGACGGGCGGTAGGGAAGAAGTTGAGGTTGAGTGAGTACTAGAAGAAAGTGTGCTAGTGGGGGGTATGCGAATTCAACGGCGTGTAAAGGCAACGGTTCGCATGGAAGATTTTGTAGCATATGTTCGAAGTACTGGGCAACAATTGGGGAGAAATAACGGACATTCGCGGTACATAGCTTTCTATCAACAACATAAAATTTGCAGAACGGAATCTTGACATCAGCTTCGAAAAAACCACGAAGCCCCGCCATCTACCCCTTATCGCAATGACAACTTCAACCGACCCAGACCACTTCTTCCAGACAACCCACTCCCTCGCGGAAACCTCCCGCCGCGCCGCCAAATCCCGCAATGACTTTGGCCACCCCATCCGCCTCCCCTCCAAAATCCTCGCCGTAATCGCCGACCCCACCACCTCTTCTTCTTCCCCTGCTGTTTACGTTGCCGAAAGCGCAGGCACTGCTAGGAGGGTCTTGCTGGATGTAGGTGCGCTACCGTTATCATTCCATTTTCCGCATCTGCCAAGTTTGCAATCGAGGAAATCCGATGCTAATAGGGAACAACCAGGAGGGCAGCATCGACCACATCTTTACAGGGCCCCCCGCGCCATTGACGTCGCTGGCGCTGAGCCCGGACGGAAAAACTCTCTTCGCAGGCTGCTGGGATAAACGCATTTGGAGCTGGGCCGTGTCAACTCGCGCCAAGGGGAAGAGATATGTTGGTGGCCACGTGGACTTTGTAAAATGCGTTCTCTGCGTCCGCATTGCGGGCAAAGATGTTTTGATCTCCGGTGGCGCGGACGCTGCACTTGTCGTGTGGGATGTGGAGACTGGGAGCAGGCTACACACCCTCCGTAGCCATATCCGCGGCATACAAGACCTTGCCCTGGATCCTCTAACCTACGACCCCTCTACGGAGCAAGTCACGATCTTCAGCGCGGGGAGCGTAGGTGAGATCCGTCGTTGGGATATCAGTATTACTCATGCCACGGAGATTGAGAAGGAGAAGCCGATCATGGTGCATGAGACGAGTGTGTACAAGTTGTTGTTTGATGGGGATGGGGATCTGTGGAGCGCGAGCGCGGATGGGAGCGTGAATTGTTTGGGCAGGGAGAGGGGGAAGGGTTGGGAGGTGGAGATGAGCGTGGAGGTTGGGGGTTGGGTGAGAGGGGTGGGAGTTGAGGACGTAGGCGGTTGGGTTGTGGCTGGGGGTAGGGACGAAAGGGTTGGGGTATGGAGTATAGGGGTGAGCTGAGGAGATTCTTGTGAGCAGGGGTTTTGTTGGCTGACATTGGGTCTCAGACGGGGAAGCTCGACCACACGTTCGAGGGCCATTACGACGAGATTACGGGTTTGGTCGTGATGGGACAAACAGTGGTGAGTGTGAGTCTTGATGGGACGATTAGGAGGTGGTCGTTGAAGGCAGGGGATCTGGACGCGGCGAAGAAAGAAGCTCAGGAGGAGAAAGAGGGGGGTGGGCTGGAGAAAGAGGAGGAGGTCGAAGAGAGACTGACGACGGAGGAGGAGGAAAAAGAGTTGGCGGAGTTGATGGATGAGGACGAGGAAGACTGAAAAATGTCATGGGGTCTGAGAGCTTGGTTTCCCTTGCAAACCTGCGGGATATATCCGTGGTTTGCCAGCAGCAATGTCGTCGGCTTCCCCCGCGCCGCTTAGCCAACATTTTCCCGTCTCGAGCTGCAGCTCATTTCCTACACGAAAGGTCGGATTACCACAAGCGAAACTAAAAGACACATCAAACCGAACAGGACGCGAGCGCCCCTGAGACGCCGAACTTTTTCCCAGCTGTGCTTCCGAAGCATCTCCCTCAAAATCTCCCCTTCCTCAGGTGTCCAGTTCGAACACTCAGCCTCGGCATCGGCCTCCAGAACCCGCTTCAAATTCGCAACGGTATCTCAGTGAAGATGATCGGTTCTGAAGCCTTGTTTCCGATCGCGTTTGTCCTTGAGAACAAACCGTTTTTAATTGCGCACAGCCTCTCCTAGCTCACGGAGGGCTTGGCTGGGCTTTCGCCATTTGAATACAGCATCCCATCTTGTGGATTGCAACGATTATGGAGATGCACTTAACATCTGGCTCAGCAGGCTCGCTAGATCGAACGATGAGATGCCGGAGGTAAAGGACAATGGGGGTCGTCGTGGGAGAGATCGGGGTAGTATTTTGGGGTGTGATGGGTTTGTCTGGGGTTTGCAGGACTGGGGGTTGAACTCTTTGATGTATGCAAGGGGGCAGATAGTCGACTTACCCCCCCCCTTACATGAAATATATTTTCAGAAAAGAGCGTTAGTGCTTCCCGTGGAGAGCCTTAAGTGGCCATGATGCTGGTACAGTCGGGTTTGTCTTCGATATTGGCATACGGTCTGCGGATAGAGTCTCTCGTTGCGAAATAGCGACGATGATTTGTATCATTCGGGTTTTGCTATTCTTTTCAGCCGTTTTACACTCGCGATATAAAGTCGAAAGAAAAACTAAAAAGTGGGAGCATCTTTTTGGATCGGAATAGATATACATCGTATATTCCGTAGTGAAGAGGAATTTCATGTGACAAAGTTCTTATAATTGGTTTTCTCATTCTGGACTGGTCGACGTGAATGGCTCTCGGAATTGATATAGATAAAGAAAAAGCCCAACTCACAAATTCTCCCCGCACCCAACCACCAAATTTACTACTCATTTTGCCGAGAACCATGGAACCAGAGGATCACTACAACCATCATGACACTCCTACTAAGGCTAAAGTTCAGGGGGCCATTGAATTCTGCGAGCGAATGAACATACCGTACTTCAAAAACGATGTTTTCAAAACGTTCGGAGTGTCAAAACATCAAGGATATCAGATGCTTCAGCCTGAGGCCTCCGCACGTCGACGAAACAACGATCCTGAACACGAAGAAACGCGTGGCCGTAAATCATTGATATCGGACAAAGATATACGGGAAATGGAAAGAGTTTTGGAGTCGGAGGGCTTTGAAGCCAGAGCTTTAACATGGGAGCAATTAGGCTTCGAAGTGGGCCTGGAGTGTTCAGGTGATACAATTAAGAGAGCTATGGGAACAATGAACTATCACAAGTGCATTGCCTGTATGAAGGGCTGGGTTTCGCCTAGTACAGCCACTAAAAGGGTTGAATACGCTGTCATCATGTTGGAAAGATATCCTGAAAAGGAGGATTGGTGGCCAGTTCGATTCAGCGATGAAGTTCACTTTGAATACGGGCCTCAAGGAAAGCTGCGAATTATACGAAAGCCAGGCCAAAGATACTGCATGAACTGCATACAGGAGGTGAATCCACTCAAGGATAAGGATTTAAAGAGACAGCATTGCTGGGCTGCAGTAGGTCATAATTTCAAGTCGGATATTCATTTCTACGACGTGCCCGGAAATATCAATGGAAAACTCACTCTGAAGCTCTACTTGGAGCAAATTCTGAAGCCTATAGTCAAGCCCTGGATCGAAAATCACTCCCGTTTCGTGCTGGAGGAGAATGGTGATTCAGGTCATGGAACAGGGCCAAAAAACATCGTTAGGACCTGGAAACAAGAGAACAAGCTAAGCACTACTTCAATTGTCCATCTTCACCTGATTTATCTCCTATAGAGAACATGTGGCAGGTATCAAAACAGGAGCTACGGAAATATCCGCATTGGGATGATCACGCTACGAAGGGGCTGATTTACGAAGGATGGTCCCATGTCTCACAGGAGTACATAAACGATAAGGTTTCTACCATGCCAGAGCGATTAAAAGCAGTTATAGAAGGAGAGGGTAGAATGACAGGCTATTAAAATATAATATATCTCTTTTAATTCAGTAGTAAATTTGGTGGTTGGGTGCGGGGAAAATTTGTGAGTCGAGCTTTTTTTGCTCCCCGCGGTGCGTGGGTAGTAGGGGAGCCATTTTTTTTGGGCATTTCTAAGATGTGGGATGGTTTATGGTATCGTGGAGGGAATAGAGCTAGTATTGGCTTTTTCTTTAGAGAGAAAGAGTGGGAGAGATGGGTTTTGAGTAGGGGATTGAGGAACTGATACATTTGCGAGCAGTTCTTGACTGAAGTATTATATGTAGATGGAGCAATTGGCTTATATTTGTGAGCTTGTGATCTATCTAGAGCATTAGCCCTGTTCCCTTTCCTCGGACTGAACCGGCCAGTCATCCAAGTGAGTGAGGTGCCAGTTTGTTGTGGCTAAAACGCCCATCTTGGTGTTCGATATAGTGGCTTTTGCAGGTCGCCAGATCAACTATGTAATAGATAACATGAGGGATAATGAGACTGCTCATGATGACCGTAGGAGCAACGAAACGCTTGGTTGAATATCGTATCAGCTGAAAAGGGGCTTTCAAGACAGTGGGCTGGTACAATCGTAAGAACCAAAAGTTGAGGAAGGAAAATGAATGGAGACGTAGTTACCTATGTATACAAAAGACCAGATTTATCCACGATATGTTGATCATCGGTTAGAGGACATGATACATTTGGATTTAGCTGCCCTCGTGTTCAATCGTGATGCTCAGCAGGGCAACTCACTGAGGCATTCGGTTATAGAAAGTTTTTACCATTCAACTCAAAGCACTAATCACTAGACAGGTGAGTCGTTGTCAGTAACTCTAGCATACGCTCGAACACAAGGATCCCAAGTCGACAAAGGCAAAACGAAGTACCGGTACTTTTCGACAGAACGTTAAGCTAGAGGGATGTTCATTGGAAATACATGGATACAAACGCGCTAGTCACAGCCTTACGGAAACACGAGATATTTACTGATTTCCAGAGCTTCACTCAATCAACATTTACCCACAACTTCACATCATCAGCAGATCCTCCAGATACTATCCTCGTACAACTGACGCAACGATTTCCATCCCTACTCTTCAAGTCAAGCTTTCGTCCAGAAAATCTCAAGCCAGATCGTAGATCAAACACTACCCAGCTAAACTTTTCAAATTGACCGCAGTATCATCATGTCAGAGACAGCTGTACCATCAGTGCCGCCACCACGGCAGCAACAAGAATCTAAGACCGCGAAGAAGAAGAAAGCTAAAGCAGAGGCTCCTGCTAAACAGAATGCGCCTTCTGACGGTGAAACTGGGACCGCCCAAGTAGCTTCTGAGGGCACCGCGAACGGGGTGGACTCAGCTTACGAAAGCCCATACCTCAAGGAGCTGTACAAGTTAGTATACAACTGGGACGAAACAGCCGCACTGCCAAGGCTACTGCTAATGCTCTCTTTCAGGAACATCCGCAACATCAAGAAGAAGCTGGTAAGTATCCGTTTATATCTGCTTTATAAACTGTTACTAATAGTGAACTCTCAGAACGCCACCCAGAAAGTCGATTCCATTATTGCCGAGAACCCAAATCTTTCCCTTGATGAGCTCCTTACCTCTCGCAAAATCAACCAAGACCAAAAGGCACAAGCCCAGAAAAAACCATCATTACAAGCTTCGCTCGCGCAACTCGAAGAGCAGATCGCTCAGTACAAACAATTCGACGAGGATTACCAAAAGCGCCTTACAACAGAAAAGCAGGCTCTTGAGACCGCTCACAAGGATGAAATGGACAAGGTGAAGGGGGCAGTGGCTGCTGAGGCCAAAGCCGAGAGTCAGAAGGAGGCAAAGGATAATCTCCTGACTCTTAGCAAATTCCTGAGAGCAGCGGCGGCGAAACGACAAAGCGGCGATGAGACCTCGCCCGAGAACCGAGCTTTTGAAGGTGCTCTGCTACTGGTCTATGGGGGAGAAGCTGGGGCCGTTGTGGCGATGGAACAGTTGATTTTAGGAAGCGATGAGAAGGTTCCTACGGTTGACCAAACTCCCTCGGATTTCACCTGTAAGTTGGAGTTGTTGCCCTACACCTACTTGTGCGTTTTATAGCCACATCAAGCCTAGATAACTAATTCCTGTGATCCAGACAAGCAAGTCAAGGAATTAGCCTTCGAATACGCTCCCTACGCTGCTGAGGAAGCTTGGGCTGAAGAAGTTGCCCAATCCGAGCCTGCACCTCCAACAGCGGAAGAGGCTCCCGCCCAGGTGGGGACTGACCCAACGATTGCTCATGCGGGATTGACGGAGATCGATGCTGAGACTGAGCCAATGGCAAATGGCGAATCTCACCATGTCGACACACCTACAGTTCCGGAGGCGTCAAACATTGACGCTGGAGCTGCCAACGCTGCGGCCGGAATGAATTGGGATGCATCTGCTGAACAAGGCGCTAGTAGCTGGGTAGAGGTTCCTCGTGATCCCGCGGAGACGGAAACCGGTGTTGCGGCTACCCCTGCGGCTATGGCAGGTACCCAGAGCTGGGCCGAGGATGTTCCTACTGAACCGATACCAGTCCCTGCCCCGTCAGCGGCCGAGCCCAAAGCCAATGGGGGCGATGAATTTCACGAAGTACATCATGGACGCGGCGGACGTGGTCGTAGTGGTTCCCAGAATGAACATCGTGGCGGACATCGTGGTGGCCGTGGTTTCAGAGGCGATCGTGGCGGAGAAGGCGGTTATCGCGGACGCGGAGGATTCCGAGGCGACCGTGGTGGAGGAGAGGGTGGGTATCGAGGACGTGGAAGAGGCGGCTTCCATGGAACCCGTGGACGTGGCGAAGGGCTTCCTCTGTAGGTTGAACCATGATCCATATGGTGCAATGTTTTGAGCGCCTTTCTTGTTCCGGCGCAGATTCGCTTGTGTCTACGAGTCTCGGTGTATCTCTAGCGAGCTGAAAGGATCTGAAGCGCTGCATTGTATACCAGAGCGGTCCAGTGGTTGGTACTAAAGCTGGTCAAAGAGTCATACGCATAGCGAATGGAGCATCAAATCTACTGCAGCTGCCTCCCAGTCTTTTCGCCTTTGGGCTTGGCGGCTCCGCAGTAGCTCAGATGCCCATGCGGTCAGATAGCCGGGAGACGTGGAGGGATGACACCTCTATTTGCCCGTTATGCATAACATACTTTAAGTACCTACGGCACCGACCTTACGGGTGTCAGCACCACCTAGGGCTGCGTCAAACCCCTGGAAAGCTGGGGGGACATGTACGGTAGTTCGATGTTTCCAGAGCTCCTCGAGTGTCAGATATCATGAAGCTTCTAGTCAACTCTTGTGTCTGCCTTGAACATGTCTCCACCCGCGCGAGCTCTGGAACAGTTTCCTGTCTTAGCCGCTACTTTGGAGAAGATGGGATTCACCCAGGGTGAGAACTGCAAGGCACAGAATCTTTTGTGAGGGAAAAGTATAAAGACCGTTTATCTACAATAAGACTGAGAGGTTCATCATGCGACTATGGACTGCATAAGCAAACTGGATCAGCCAGCATCGTTCAGCAAGTCTTGGAACCTTGTAGACACTTTCAATCAACACAAGACTGATAGTACACGCTTTATCACATCTTGAACTTTCTTAACATTATTAGAGCTCAGTATTATCCTTTTACACCTTAAAGGGAACATTGTGCAAAAGTGACGGATCACGTGCGTACGGTGGTGTTGGACTAATCCTTACAAGGCTAGCCGAGACTGGTATCTAGATTTGCCGCAACCTCAATCACGACTACCATTCAATTTCTCCGACATTGTTCCATAGCTTTTGCGACGACTCCGAAGGCCAGCTATGGCTGCTTGATGACCTGTTCTCTCGTTCAAGCTTATGGGTCCACTCCAGTCACTGCTTCCGTCCCTGGAGATCACTCAATCATCAATAACCTTCTTCCTCGATACATAATTACTAGTGACTCGACCTCAAGTAACCCCAATCCTGCTCCTTTATTCCCTCCGATATTGCGACAGGATTGGTCTGTCCGCTGCGGATTGCGACACACAAACACTGGGCCACGATGGCGGCTGCTGCTATGTCTCCACCAAGCGACATGGATGTCAAGGATGAGGGCAAGCCAACCCTTACACCCCCGGCCAGTGACGAAGCCGACAAACATGACGATTCTGGCTCAGAGCTCTCTGACCTCGATGTCGAGCCGGAAGATAATGGCGAGATCTTGCCAGACCATTACTATGAGGGTGGGAAGATTCCGGTCTTCAAGCCTGTAAGGGACCCAATCGTTGTTCTTGTTTGGCACCCGTGGAGCCTGCTGTGTCTTCGAGCACCATACTGAGCTGAATGTGGGCTGATTCTTGTTGTGTGCACGTAGACCATGCACCAATTCCGCAGTTTCAAATCGTTTATATCCAAGATCGACAAATATGGCATGAAGTCGGGCATCGTCAAGGTTATACCACCAAAAGAATGGTATGTGTAGTCAAAGCTTCGAGGCTAGTGTCGATTTTTCCGGACCGCACTAACCATGAGCGATAGGCGCGATTCACTACCCGCTTTGGATGAGCAAGTCAAATCGGTCAAAGTCAAGAATCCAATCACACAAGAGTTTCATGGTACACATGGCACCTACACACAAGCCAATATAGAGAAGCAGCGCTCTTATAACCTACCACAATGGAAGGCACTGAGTGAGGAGAGCAACCACCAGCCTCCAGCTAAGCGTGGAGAGCGGAGGCGTAATCAGGCCCAGACGACACGCAGCGCCCCAACGCGAATTAAAAACCAGTCTACAACTCTTCTGAATGGGAAAAAGCGTGGACCTGGCCGCCCCAGGGTACGCCCGTTACCAACCACAGTCCACAATCATGATGCACAAGAGCAGGAGGAAGAGGAGAAGGGAAGCAAGGTCAAAGTTGAAGTCCCGCCAACGCCCACATCTCCTAGCGCTAAGCCCACAAAGTTGAAAAAAGAGCAGCTAAGTGATGAGGAAGATTTATCTCAGGCCAAACCAAAGGGCCGCCAGCCTAAATCGGTTTCGTCTAGGCGGCAGCACAACCGTCGAGATCAGGCCGATGTCATTGATGAGGAGGCCTTCAAAGATTTTGACTACCGCGTTCACAACCAAGATGAATGGACCCCAGAACGCTGCAACGAACTGGAAACTGCTTACTGGAAGAGCCTAACATTCAACAATCCTATGTATGGTGCTGATATGCCTGGATCCTTGTTTGACGACTCCACGGAAGCTTGGAACGTTGCCAAGCTTGAGAATCTCTTGGACGTACTTGGCCAAAAGATACCAGGGGTTAACACAGCCTACCTCTACCTTGGAATGTGGAAGGCGTCGTTTGCTTGGCATTTAGAAGACGTGGATCTTTATAGCATAAACTATATCCATTTTGGAGCTCCAAAGCAATGGTATAGTATTTCCCAGGAAGACGCAAGGAGGTTCGAAGCTGCCATGCGAAGCGTTTGGCCAACCGATGCAAAGAACTGTGATCAATTCTTGCGGCACAAGACCTACCTGATCTCTCCTCAGTTATTGCAGTCTCAGTACAACATTCGCGTCAACCGTCTTGTCCACCACGAAGGGGAGTTTGTCATCACTTTCCCTTATGGGTATCACTCTGGTTATAATCTCGGTTACAATTGTGCTGAATCGGTCAATTTCGCTACTGAAGCTTGGCTGGATTATGGAAAGGTTGCCAGGAAATGCAATTGTGAAGCCGATAGTGTGTGGGTGGACGTTCATGACATCGAGCGGAAACTTCGTGGCGAGCCAACTCCGGAGTACTATGAGGAGACCGAAGAAGACGACGAAGACGAAGAGGATGATGATGGCCCCACAGACTTGCCAACTCCTCCCGGGAGTGACAAGGGAAAGCCTAAGCGTAGCCATAAGCGAAAGAGAGAGGTAGGTGATAAGGATCCTAGGCCCAAAGTTAAGCGGCTACGGATAAAGCTCAAAGCTCCATTGCATGAGCCATGCGTACTCTGCCCCAGCGACAACCCTCACGAGAAGCTACTTCCTACGGATAACGGCCTCGAAGCACATCGTCGCTGTGCTTTGTACACTCCTGAAACATACATAACTGAGGAGGGTGGTGCTGAGAAGGTCTGCGATGTGGCCCGTATTGACAAAGCCCGCTTAGAGCTTAAATGCAATTACTGTCGTAACAAGCGGGGGGCGGTCTTCCAGTGCTCCCAGAAGAAGTGCACAAGAGCCTATCATGCTACATGTGCTGCAGCAGCTGGGGTTCAAGTCGATATCGGCTTAGTGCCAGTCTTTGGAGAAGACGGGACCGAGTATACCGATACTGGTATTGATTTCAGATGCCGCTTCCATCGCATCAAGAGAGGTAAGAATGTGGATGGTCAAGCTCTTGAAGAAAATACCTTCATACGGAAGCAAGCGTCTAAGCTCCAGGTTGGGGAGCTAGTCCAGATGCAGTATCATCAAGGCGAAATATTTGCCGGGACTGTTCTGGAAAATCGTAAGAGCGAGCAAACGCTTTTGGTAGAGGTTCTCCCAAATGGGTAAGTCATTCCATTCTCCCGAGCATGTTCGTTGCCGCTAATGGGTCACAGCGACAAAATCGAGATCGAATACAAGTGGCTCCTCATCTTTGATCCAGTCAATTCACAATTGCCTATTCCTTCCGAGAATGCTAAGCCCTTGCCTGCGCATCTTGCTCAGAAGTCTCGGACCACCGCCGAACATCCTTCGAATGTTAATCCAAAAGCAGACGAGCCGTTTGGTGATCCTCAGAGCAAACTCATCTGGTCTGAATTCAATACTTGCAAATCCATCCGGAACCCACACCAGGTCAAGATTGATATCTCAAAGCCAAAGAAGTTGTGGTTCTATCTCGGTAAAACATCTACCGAAGCCAAAGCTCAGTACACTGGAAATCCTGCTGTACAACGCAACGATCCTACTGCCCATTTCCTAGAGAGTGTAAGAATCGCTACAACTGCAGTTGCTCTGCCCCCAAGGAGATCGTTCCCGGCTTCTTATCCTACTGGAGTCAACGTACATGCCGTTAACGCCGCACGGCCTCCTAGACCCTACGTTCAGCCAGCGAAGTTTCAAAATAACAGGTCGCTAATCAACAAACCGCCAAACATGCAGGACAGGGTTTATCACGGTAAATATGCAATCGTTGAGTCGGCCCCATACGACTACAAATCAAAGGTCGGCGGTCATGTTGATCCTCAAGCGTTGCACAACCAACGAGCCTTCCAGCACAACGCTTCGAAGCAATCTCCTTTACAACCTTACAATGCCCAAAAGTACCAGAACCTACCATATGATGGTTCGCCGGGCTATCGAGCTCCACCAGCGCCCATGGGTTCTATGGCACCCACGGCGCCGATGATGGCAACAGCATCTCAACGGCCGTCATCACTGCACGGTGACATCTATGGACAGACCATAGCTTATCATCACCAATCCAAGCAGCAACAAGAGCCACGTCCGCAACCTCAAGCTCCTGTCGCGAACATGATGGGCGGAGGTAGCTCTGTGGCAAAGAATCCCTTCAGCAGACCGCCATCTGCCCAGAAGGCAGCACCTGCATACGGGAATTTCTTAGAGCAGCTCCAAAAGGCGAGTGGGCTTTCTACCATTCCTCTTCCAGAGAAATACGCCTATCTCCACGCTGCCGATAAACTTCGTCCCGCTGTTTACCAGTCACCTTACGCGCAAGGAGGAGGCTTCACACCCGCGTACCAACCTGTTTCTATCGATCCTCCACAGGCTCGAGCAAAAAGTGGAAGCTTGAGCGAAGATTTTCTTATGAAGCGTAGCCCAAGCCAACAAGAACTCGTCAAGTCCCAGCTCATCATCGACCGTGAGTTCATGATCAAGCGTCAGCAAGAAGCCTTCGAACAACGAAAGGATCGAGAACGCGAGATGGAACAGCACAATCGCCAGCAGCAACCGCCACGCGGTATCGCTTCGACAAACTCACAGTCTCCACGTATGCCTCTACAACCCCTCAACTTCACTCACCAACACGCTCCTCCACCACCACAGCAATCGTACTACCCCCCACAAACGTACCAATACGACTCTTACTCCACCTATCAGAATCCTCTGCAGAACCAGTACTCCGCCTCCTCGTCATACCCCAACCACGCCGCACATTCCCCAAGTTTCACCTCACCTCATCCTCATCAGAGCCCGCCACCCAATTACACTCATACCGCCTCTCGCCCGGCAGGGGGATTGCAATTCCAATCTCCACAAGACTTCCAAATGCAGATGCAGCGAGAGGCGCAGCAGCAGGAGTGGACGAAGTCGCAGGGGAGCTTTGACCACTTTTTCCGAGGCCTGCAGAATGCGGCTGGGAACGGTGGGGGCAGTGGGACGGGAAGTTGTTACGGGGGTGCGGGCCAGAGTGGAGGCCAGAGTGGGAGTCCGTTGAAGGCTGAGATGGGGGGTGGAGGAGAGATGTTGCCGGTTATGGGGGGGAGGTTTTGAGGGATGAGCGATGGTAATTGCACGAAGAAAACGGCTGTCTGTAAGGCGTATTTCAGAAGGGATCGCTCATGGCGTTGTGGCTCCCGGCTTCTCAGTGGCCGTTCTACAGGCTGTTAGGTGCTCAACTTGCACACTCGCAGTTCTTTCTTTTCAATTATTTCTCGTGCAAAGAGCTTTTTGTGCTTGTACGCTGAAGATGAGAGACGGAGACATTGGGCATGAAATGTACATTTTGCTGGATTGCTAGAGAGACTGTTTTGTATCTAAACATATCCTTAATCGCCTTCCAATGCTTTCATTCAGAGTGGTGTGCAATGAGGCAAAATCTAATTGGCGCCGACTTCAATCTGCCATCAGCGGCAAAAAACCTTGTCCACTAGCTATATTCGCGGATGCACAGCCAGCTGGATACGCGCTCTGCAAATTAGAACCTCCAGCCCTTGCCGCGAAATTTCCTCCTGAAACAACTTGAGAACTTGACCTCGTTTCACAAATGCCGTTCATTCATATCCTCGTTGCGGTCGGTCATGCCATTAACCTCTTTCGAGTCAACCAACAAGCGTTCCTTCATACATGTCTCCATCTCTGATCTCACCACGGTACTGCACATGTCCGCCTAATCCATCAAAGCCGGTTCTTCTCGGCAGCCATGGTATACCTCTCCAAAACCCCAAGCCTGAATATAACCCCTTCCTCAGCAGCATACAGGCCTGGCGTGTAAACCAGCTCAAAACTGTTTGTATTTCCGTACGCGCCTTCTATCCGCTCTCAAGCCTTGAATTTCCTCAAGCTCCGCTATTCCCGGTATCAGTCTTGGCGTCGAAGTTTATATGATAGCAACTGGCGACGATCAACGTACCTCGGTTACTTCATTCAGTGCTCTTGGCGTGATGCCCTTCTCTTTGTTCTTCTTTGCGTCAATCGAGGCTTCACGGATTAGGCTATGAGTTTGTGGGCGTTAGTTCTAGTTGGGTGAGGGGACTTGTGGGGAAGTGGGGAGTGGTGAGGACGTACTCTTGGAGGAAGAGTGTGTAGTCTAGGAAGATCTATGTGGTGTTATGAGGTAAGCTCCTCCACGAGAAGGGTGGTCTGGGGTGGGGATTGAAGGGGAAGAAAGTAATGGCTTACGAGGACATCAACGTTCTTGCTCAGGCTGCGGCCGGAGTGGGCTTTGATCGTGCGTTTGATGGTTGAGCGGGGGTAGAGAGTTTTGCGGGGCATTGTTGATGTTGGACGTGAACAGTAAAAGGCGGAGCGTAATGGGGTGGTTGAGAAGAGGAGAAATTGGTGCTGGCTTGGGTTGGTTGTTTGTTGACGAAGTAATGGATGACGGCGCGAGCCGAGCCGAGCCGCGGTGTAGGGCTTGCCGCGGCACGTGTCGGCCTGTTCCTTTCGTGATTTCTCATGACTTGCGAACCGTCCCGTCCAATGTATGTTATCTCGAGCTCTCTTGGGCTTTAACATTCAAGGCTTTGGAGCACTCGGCTAGCCACATGGCCTCTTTACTCAAATACTCATGACAGACCTCCTCCACACCATCCCAGACTTCCCTACAAAATCATACACACACCTCCTGCCGTCTCTCGAGAAACACCATATCACCACCACTGACCTGCTCACCCTCGATACATTGGAGATAGCGAAGCGGGCGCAACTGCCTTTGCTGGATGTCAGAAGTCTTGCAAATCATGTTGTTGCTACGCTACAGGGGGAGCTGGGACTCCCGAATAACGGTTCCTCGTTCAATGCTGTTGGGGATGAAGAGACTGCAAAACATGGTTCCCTAAGAAAGAGCGGAAATGATCTAGTCGATCATTGTTCTACCATCAGCACCCTTTCCCCCGCTCTTGACTGCGCCCTAGTCGGCGGCATCCCCACGGGCTACATTACCGAAATCACAGGTGAAAGGTACCCATTTCCCTCCGCTCTCCCTCTCAAAACCACTCACTAACCCCACTTCTCCCCCAGCGGCGCCGGCAAAACCCAACTCCTCCTCACCCTCCTTCTCTCCGCTCAGCTTCCCGCGCCCCACGGCCTCTCCCGCCCCACCTGTTACATCTCAACCGAACATTCACTGCCCACTACTCGCCTATCGCAACTCCTCTCCGCGCACCCCTTGCTCTCTACCTCAATCCACGCAGAAACGCCGTCTTTGAGCAAAATCCTTACACTTCAAACTCCTGATCTTGAGAGCCAGGACCACATCCTCACTTACCAACTCCCCGTCGCATTGTCACGGCATAACATCGGACTCGTGATTATCGATTCCATCGCTGCAAATTACCGCGCTGAGCGTGACGGTCCAAATATTCCTTCAGCGCTCGCAACTCGCTCCGCCCAGCTCGTCCGTCTCGGTGCTCAACTCCGAGAGCTGGCACGCCTCCACAACTGCGCAATCGTAGTAGCGAACCAAGTCGCCGACCGCTTCCCCCCAATCATCCCCCGCCCCTACCAAAACACCTACAACCTCCCATCCTCCCCACAACCTTCCGCCCAACAAATCCATCCCCAACACCCCCCAGTCTCCAACCCGCTAACCCTCGACCACCAACAACGTTTCTTCACCGGCTGGGGCTCTTCCCCTACCGACGGGAACCACAATCTCAAAACCCCGTCCCTCGGTCTCGTCTGGGCGAATCAAATCGCGTGCCGCGTCGCTCTGATTAAAGAATCTAGCTACGCGGAGGAAGAGGGGAGTGCGGAATGGGCGCCTAGGGGCTGGAGGCGGTGGATAAGGGTTGTGTTTGCGGCATGGGCGCCACCGACCATGGATGGGGAGAGAGGGCTGGAGATTGAGGTGTGGGCTGGGGGTGTGAGGGCTGTGGGCGAGGGAGAGAAGATTGGTCTTAAGAAAGGTGAACCAGATTCATAAGAGACTCGAACGGGAGGATATAGTGCCACCTTACGAGATATTCGACAATTTTTGGAATGACAGTTAGTAAATGCTTGGTGGTACAGTAGCAACAGATTACTACCCTACCTTAGTAGATAGACCTGCTACCTAGAAAATAAGCAGAAATTCTTGATTGAAACCCGCCAAGACCCCATACCCTTTGAATTGGCCCCACAAACCACAAGCATTTTGTTAGATGTCTCAACAGTGAAGACGTACGCCACGTCATCTGTGCAATAGTAGTACACAAGAAAAGTCCGGTACAACAAGTCAAAGCTAGCCTTCACGCAGCGCATCACATGTTTGCTTGATGATACGCAATCCTCCTCATTTCCCCAATTCCTGCAGGGAACACGTGATTCCAATCCTAGCTTTCAGCGGCCACAGCTCCTTCGTGTGGACGTCCACCCCTCACACCACCCCTACCACCCCTCGACCCAAAACAACCTCGTCCGCCTCTACCACGTCCTCTTCCTCGGAAACCGCCACGGTACCCATTATCCACACTCCCCTGCCCAAAAGTCTCAAAGTTCTTCTTCTGCTCCTCGCTTCGGAATTCTCGGCCCCCGACTCTCTTGCCGGCGGCTTCCTCGCGTTCTTTGGCCTCACTTGAGATATTATCAAAGAAGGATGAAGTCTTGTTGTAGACTATTGCGCTGGAGTTGGTTGCGATGATGTCCTTGGGTGCGCCGTTCACGGTGTTCTCGGCTGCTGTTCCGTTGCCGTTGGTCACGGCGCCTTCGCTGGTGGGGCTGGCAATGGGAGAACCGCCTGCAATGGCTTCCTTAACAAGATCCTGCTTGTTGAACTTTGCGTTTGCGGTTTCGAAGTCGTAGTCGGTGGTGGGGACTTCGATTTTCTTAGTTTGCTGGTCCGACTGTGGGCGGCCCCCGCGGTAACTTCCTCGCCCGCCTCGATGGCCTGCGGCGTAGCCTCCAGTGCCCGGCTGCCTTGACGTTCGAATGTTGTCATTGGTGCGCATCTCGTTGACTTTCTTGGTCAGATTGTCAACTGCGTTGTCGCCTTCCACATGCTTCTTCTGACCCGGTGCTGGAGGTAGCTTGGCCATAGCGGCCGCCACAGCAGCCCTAGCATCTCGATTTGCCTCTTCCAGAGACTTGGTTACAACTCCAGTGGGACGCGGTGCGGCGGGCTTCGCAGGTGCCTGAGCCACATTCATTGGTTTCGATTGCAAGTTGCCATTCACAGGCACTGAAGGCTTGGCGGCCGGGCTTAAGCGAGGAATCGCAGGCACGATCCGTCCAGACTTGGGTCCGATTGGCACAGACTTAGCCGTTGTAGGAAAATCTGCGCTGGCCACCGTAGCAGGCGGCGCTAAAGCTTCTAAGACGTTTGGCTTAGACTCTATGGGTGGTGGTGGCCCATTCGAGGCGTTCGTGGGGGGTGCTGGAGTAGTAACCGCGCTGGGTAGTTTCACCATGGCCACCGGCTTTGTAGGTGACTCTACCTGAGGGGTAGGTTCTTGCGTCTTGTCAGCAGCCGGAGCCAGTGTTGCAGACTGTTTTGATTGTGACCCTTGCTGGTTCTGATTTGGACCAGCGGGCCCGATTGGCATTTGTTGAGGATTGGGAGGACCATAGAATTGGCCCGGTGATGGGTGCGGGAAACCTTGACCTGGGGGAGGATACCATCCAGGTGGAGGAGCACCATATGGCATGACAGGGAAACCAGGACCAGGTGGGAATCCCTGCGGGCCAAACCGCTGGTTGGGTGGGGGAGGGTAGTAATATGGGAACGGTGGCTGCTGTTGAAACCTAGGGGGTGGTTGCTGGCGTTGTTGGTTGTTGTTCTGCTGTTGTGGCTGTTGAAATTGTTGAGCCTGCGATGGTGGCTGCTGTTGTGGAGTTGTTATTGTATCTTGGGGTGTTGATGATGGAGTCGAACGTCGAGCGCTCTAGAAGTAACCGAAAGTCAGTGGGCTTGACAGCATATTCGTGGCGAAGAAATCAAAGAGAATAGTAACTATATCAGAAGGAAGGCAACGGAAAATATCCACATGGGTTTTGCGCTCTCGGTGGTATAAAAATGATTTACATCCGAAATACTTCATCACTTCGAAACCCTTGTGCTACTGCACAACGGCGCCAGCGAAAGCGATCAGGGGAGACTTACTCCAAGTATGGCTGGATCATCTGGCACTTTTGGCGGCTGAGGGGGCTTGTTCTCCTTGGGAGTTTCCTCGATCCTTAAGTCCTTGACATCACTCCCCCGAAATACGATGTATTCGTAGACATTGTCCGATGGTGGGACCTCATCGTCAGGGCGACGCCCTTCAGTGCCAAATGATACAACTTGCTCTAGTGCGACGGTGGAATTCTCTGAGCTGATTTCGTGAAGCGTACCGACATAGCTGGCATGTCATTAGCGACAAGACGGCCAGGCACAACACAACAGGAAAGAGTGGGCCACTACCGAATGTCTCTCTTCGAGATCAAAGAGATGCGTGAACTGCACCAACGGTCAGTCCGACTTTCGATGAGCACGAAGTGAGGTGGCCTTGCCCAATAAATTCGGCCATTGTGCGGGTGGTCACTCAGTGAATCAGAGAAAGCGTTTTGTGTACCGTCTGTACTGTCACGGTTTTTCTGCTGTCATGAGCAGCTTCGATGATGGTTTGTTTGAGAAGGGGGGATGGGTGAGTAGATGTAGTGGTGCTGGTAAACAAAGATGCTAAACGCCTTGCTCTAAGTGAAGGAAGTTCAAGTAAGCTCCGCCTTAGTGGCTTTCTCGGTTCCATATTTAAAAGCCAGCCTTACCCGCATCTGTGTATGGACTTTTACCTTAAAAGTACGCAACCCTCACGTCCCCCTCGTCCATCCAGAACCACCACTGAGCACAAGCATGACCACTAAGCATGCGATTGGACAAGGTGCTGCTGGGAATCACTCAATATTCCAACAGCTTGAAGATTACGCATGGGCATCAGACACAGAGTTCCAAAGCGGTCTGCAAGCCATACTTGGGACGAATCCTGCCCCAGAGCAAGCAGAGCAGTTGACACTACGTGCTCGCTGCTTCTATCTCTCGCGGTACATCGCTCGACTGAGCGAGAGCAAAATATTGGAGCACTGACATGACGGCAGTAAAATAAATATCCCAATCGACTTTAATGCGTACAAAAGCTGGCGGTCTCAGTATTCCTCTGCCCCACTCGTCAATGGCACATCAACCCATACCAGAGCTTCGCATTCAGACCGTCAGGATGAAGAAACGGATCCATCTGTATTTGATAGCATAGTTCCTGCGTCAAGTTCATCGTCAACCACAGATCCCCCAGCACCGTACCCTATTTCCTTCAGTCAGATCGTTGAGCTCATCACGAAGGGACAACCTATACCGGGGATCAAAGAGGTGCCTGATACTTTGCTCGAAGGACAGGCTTCACAAGCTACAACTGCAAAGAGGAAGAAGCCATGGGAGAAGGGTACGAGAGAAAATGTAGATAATGGTAGTGGGATGGGTAGCACAACTCTAGGGGTGACATGAGAGAATCAAGAGATCCAAATGAGCCTTGGTACATGACTGCATCTATGGCCGAGCTTACTGCATGTTCTGCATTTCCATATCATCCAACGGAAAGCCCCAGTCCAAGGTCAAGCTTCTAGGCGTCAAGCATATCCGTGAGCCTGAAGCCATTCCAGCACCAGCTTCTCGTCCCGTTCCTTGTAATTGGCGTTTGCTCGCACAGTATCAGACACTTGAACCAGGCCACGATCGTAGCCTTTTGTATTCTTGTCCTCGAAGAATGCCGTAATATCCTTCTCCAATTCATGGCTCGCAAACTTCTGCAGGGTTGTCTTTAGATAACGATCAATAACCACAGAGTTGCCCGACAGCTTCTCGTGCACTTTCCCCCAATTTGCTTTTATGTACTCCCACAAGGCATACCGCGTTTTTGGATTCGCCGCCAAAGCAATGGAGCCAGTATGCATGTCTTGTATGGCTACTTTGTCGGAGAATTGGAAGTCTAAGAAATCGTTAACCAGATCGGTTGACTGCACCCAACCAAGGGACTGTAAGCAGATCTCTTTGCCATCGATCGATGTAGTATGTAGATATTCATGCTTCACTGCGTCGTATGCTGGTCTGCCTCCCTCGGCAACGTTGATGCGGAAGACTGCTAAACGCAAATTAGGGTGTATTGCTTTTTGATCTCCAGACATGTAGGCATCAAATCGACGTTGTGCTTCAGCGATAGTTCTGCTCCATCTGTTAACCTATAACCAAGCATTTACGAGCAGTGCTAGCTTACCCTTGATGGCCTGCGCCGCCAGCTGTGTTGATAAGCAAAGCCCGAAGCTGTCCGGTAAGGAAGTCTTCATTTGGCTCGAAGTCCCAACCAACTTTCTCCGTGGTGGTGCTAACAAGCCGAAAAGTGTAAGTTTTCAGGGCCGTGGAAATCTTCTCGTTATCTGCAAAGACCGATCGTATGTTTGCTAGGGAGCTGACGATTTGCGACCATACACTAAAGGTGTCAAATGAGGTATTTGTTACATGTAGCCACGACTTACGCATAAGCTTGCTCATCACCGAAATTCTCAACAAGAGTCAACAAACCAGGCGTTGTGGCATAGCCAGCAACAGCCAGAGCTCCTGTATCAGCTATCAATCCTATCCGGTCTTCGACACTTAGTTTTGCTCTATCAGCCCCAAGCTTTGCCAATCTAGCTGGTGGATAATTGGTTCGATAGAAGCCATTGTTGTCAGCATTCAACTTGTAGAACGCCTCATCTACGTTACGCAATGTCTCTTCTTTCGCTACTAGAGCCTTGCTAGAAAACCCTGCAGCGCGGGGCTCGGTTTTAAGGCCCAGGGGAATCCACCACAGAGTTTTGTCTTCCTCGGTCGTAACGTCACCGGTTGAAAGGAATCGTGACTGCCTGACACCAATTTGCCCAGGCTCTTCGGCGACTGTGAGCATGGGAAACCCTATGGTTCTGACCCAGTTGTTCATAAAAGAGTTGACGTCTTTTCCGGAAGCTTTACTTAGTGCAGCCCAGAGATCATCTGTCGTTGCATTACCATATGCATGGTCCTTGAGGTAGTCCGAAACTCCAAGAAGAAACGTCTCCTTTCCGAGATGGTTACTTAGCATTCTTATGACGGAGCTTCCTTTCAAGTAGCTGGAAAGCGACCTGTTAGTGAGACCAACAAGAGATATGTCAGAGCTTTCACCTAATAGCGTCAAATATCTGATCGATCTCCAAAGCGTCTTTGACTGGAACTTCGATTGGATGTGAGGCCCTCAACGAATCAAGCTGGAAGGCCGTTTGAACGGCTTCCGCCACAAATTGGCTCCAGCATTGATGGCCAGGATGCAGATAATCCACCGCAAGCCACCCTACCCAGGTTGCGAATCCTTCGTTCAGCCATAGCTCACTCCACCAATCCATTGTAACGAGATTTCCGAACCATTGGTGAGCAAGTTCTAGACAATGTTGGTCAATATTACTGTCTGGAAGGATGGGCGACGGGAAAGCATGAACGGTAGGTAGAGAGGTCGAAAACGAAATGGGGTTTTCTAGAAAACTTACCATGGGCTACAACGTATGCTACCCTGTTTTTATATTTGGCATCGGAATGCTGCTCGTCAAAAAGAATAGCGGTTGTTCGGTATGTGATCAGACCCCTTTCCGAGATGGCTAATCAGCATAAGCTCACATTTTAATGGAGAACACTCCATATCGTTCCGACAAACTTACCAATTCTCCATCGCACCGTGGCTCTATCAAACTTTGTCAGCTAATAATCTTCATAAAAACACGTGGAAGGGGAAGACGTATGATGGGCTACTACGTCAGCTCAAGCTAAGCTTATAGGCTGTTAAAAAACGAGAGAAGGGAACTCACAAATTCATGGACTGCCAGAAGGTCCACTTTAGGGAGGGGATACTCGATGCGGAAGATCTGGATTATGTCAGTATTACATTCAGGTCTCCGGAAACAAACGCAAGGTCTTGCGAGGAGATGCTTGGAAATGGTTTGAGTTGATTGGGAAACTTGGGTAGAAGGAGTTGAGATGAAATAAACTTAAAGAGTGGAAAAACAGGCTCAAAGATTCGCTCCTTACCTCGGAGAAATAGTCGACTACTTGGTGGGCATTTTCGAGTCCAAAACGTCCCTGTTCTTTCAACCCCCGCGTCGTGTAGACCCTTACGGGTAGCTGCTTTCCGTTGTACTTTCTTCTTGTGAAGTCCTCGACATACTCAAAATCCCCAAAGGCCCAAGCTAAGAGGTAAGTACTCATCAATGGTGTTCTCTCAAATGCTACTACTTTCCGTCCATTTTTGCCTTGCTTGACATCTTTCTCGGGCATGTTGCTCAGCGCAACTTGATCTTCTGGAATTTCAATGCCAAAATCAAAGGTGGCCTTTAGATTTGGTTCATCGAAGCAGGGAAATGCTCTTCTAGCATCGCAAGATTCAAATTGGGTGCTGAACATAAAATGATGGTCTCCTATTTTTGGCACCGACTTTGCGGGTTCAACCGCAGGCTTGTATCTGAAGAGAACGTAAGCATCACAAGTAGCAACCGTGGAGTTTGAGGATACCTAGATCTATAAAATCCAGCCATATCATTATTCATGATACCACTATACTGGATCTTCAACAATGCACTCGATGAAGTAGACACTTCCTTGTCAAAGGCTAGCGTCACCCGCTGCGACTTGTCATCGTAAAGGATACTGGATGCCTTTCTTGCTAGTAGATATCAACACCGCCACTGCTAAACCTTGAGAACAAGCAAATAGTACCATCAATTCCTTGGGCGGATATTTCCGCAGACTCAAGCTTCAATTGGTGCGCGTTGAGCGTAATTTCTTTCCTTGCTTTTTTAATATTGACATCGATCTTAACCGTCCCTTGAAAAGTAAAAGCACCACCAAGTTCGAGGTCGTAGAGGGCGATATCATAGTTGATCGGCTTTACCCTTCAAGGCGCTGGGTCAACTTATGGTACATCCAAACGACAAGCACTACGTACGTATCCGGTAGAACATCTCTATCGAGACTAGCCATGGTTGTGACTGTAACACAGCAGAATAACTGACCGCCACCCTTGGAAGAAGTCTTTGATGTCAATGTCGGTCGTGTCTTTGCTGACCATGGACGAGGCGGCGAGAAGGTACAAGGGCGGTCAGCAGACAGTTTATCATGCAGCAACCGGGCTTGACAATACCCCGCATTTAGGAAGCTGCGTCGGAGGAGGGCAGAACTGGTCAGAGCGCTGGAAAATGTGCTTACGATTCTCAGCCTTGTGCCGATGCTTTGAAGCATGTCATACTATGTATTATGGATGCATGGATAGGAAGTAATGGTTTCCCTCGGCTAAGTACAAGCAAGCTGTTCGACCTACGGATCCCCCTCACCCGTGATAGCTACCCAGCAACTAAATGATCGATATCGTAGCCCTTAGAATAGACGATACACGGCGCATCGTCACCGCAATTCCATAGATATTTCTTTCCTCCAAGAACGCCGCGACCAGCTAAATGCAAGGAATCCTTCCATATCCTTCAAACGCCCCAGATGCCGCTCGATGAATGGTACACGCTCATTCTCATAACCGTATGTAGACATCTAGACAAGGTAGTCTCCACTCCCGTGCGCCTAACCAGCTTCTGATCCACTCCACTCCAATACCGGTCCACTCATGCCTGAAGTCCATCCTTCGCTTCATCTCCTCAACTGCCGCTCCTGCTAGCGCCGTAGCTGTCTCATTGGCCACTGTCACAAGAAATGAAGTATCCCTTACGGTGTAGTTCCCCGCTGAAGCTGCCCAGCCAGAGGCTTGAGGTAAAGCATTTGGTAGTGGTGATGAGAAGTGTCGTGGCTCGAACCAATTGCTATGGATGTCGAAGAAGCAATGGTCTGACCAATAGCATGACGAGATGAACAGTATGAGGAGCAGGGCTGAGCAGTAAACGCAGGGTCGGTTCAAGAAGTAGGTTAGGAAGAAGAATGATACCACGAATCTGGCAAGTATCAGCATCATTGATCGAAATCTGTTTCTGCACATTCAGGCAGTAGGGCCGGTTTGACACTTACAACGGTGAAGCGTTGGTGGGTATGAAGAGAAGAGGTAGCCAACTGCAGAGAAGATTTAGTATGGAATACGGGCAGGTAATATACAGGCATACCTTCGCAAACAGAACATTGCTGTAGAAGTCAAAGACCCACAGCTTCGTACAGTTTCCCCCGAAACTCGCTTTTCTGGTGATTGAGGTTTGAGGTTTGAGGAAACCACTGAAGGATGCGGGACCCAAAATTAGTAGCGCAAGGCTGAGCCAGACTCGGCCCTTTTGGATTAACTTTGTTCCGAAATAACTTCAATGTCCCATCCCTGCCATTCAATATATACCTACTTTCCTTACCTACTTTTGAATTTGGAAACTATCCTCTTGGAATTATCAGCAACTTGTCCCGCAGCGCATTCGTAGTAACATTTCTTCTTCGAGTAGATTGCTTCTCCAAGGTCTATGGTAAGACCATAGCGCTCTCAATGGTATGGAGCTATTTGCATGATGCCATTACGCTCCTTCGGAGAATGTGGTTTCATTTATATCATTGAACTCTAGAGAACGTTCCATTAGGCATAGAGTATTCAAATCCGAAGAGGGTGAAGCCATTAAACCTCTTCTAAGAGTATGGTAGTACAAGAGGGAGGCCTTATGCTAATAACCTAGGTTCCTCAAAATTCCTTTTTGTTATCATCTGGGTTACTCATTCTATATGGGTAGGATAACCACGGTGATCGTTCTATTCTAAAAGGGCATAATCACTTATTAACACAACCAACAATCAAACGTGGTCTCATTATTGCTGTCTGTCATGTCAAGGAGTCGGCCGCAACAATCTATCTTATCCTACCTCATCGCACTTCACCATACATCCTACATGGTTTGACGGCGGCCAACGCAACTTGATCTGAGACTCAGCTGGCAAGAAAGTCTTGATCAATAATACATCGTGTGGCTTCAACGACAGTCTTTCAATAAATTTACTTCCTCAACTGGTGTGTCTCCATCCACTTGTTTCGCTTTCACAACAACCATATTTGTCGACTCCATTGTCACCTTCAATTTGTCGTTCCAGCCTTCAGACTATCTTGCCACTTCAAGAGTCCACCCGTAATCGGTTCCATTATCTCTATCAGATGCCACCTTCAATTTACATTTCGCATTAATCAAAACCTTCAAACCATCTTCACCTCACTTCCATTTATTTCGGTAAATTCGTTCCCAAACAACTTCTCATTACATTACTATTTATCACAATAAGAGCCAGGAACTATTTGAACGCTGTGCCACCTCAATTGAACATTTTGAACCTCAGTTGAACATTTTGAAAGCTTTCACTTCGACCACTCCATAATATACGATAAGATGTTGCTCGCATAAATGCAGAGCATACCTGCCTGTATTAGTCATAGCTCACGACTGGCCTCAATACCTACGGTCGTGGGCTCTCGAAGCTATTAGAGATGCTTCACGAGTATTACGCCAAGTCGATGGAAGACCATCAAATTGACAGCACTAGGTTCGAGCTAACAGGGTTGACCAACAAGGATGCAGAAGTGAAACAGTCATCCAGTCCCGCTATGGAGACCAGATCAGCAGAGCTTATTATAACGACAGTAGGACAGGAGAAGAGTTCCGATCTTGCTACCGATGCCTCATTACTAGACTCTATTACAGGGACAGCATACTCCAACGAGGATCCTATCGTCATTAGCGAGACTGTCGAATTGGAGTCAAATGCAGCAACGACTGCACCGACGAACCCCTCTAAAGTTACCACGGGGCCCAAAGTCGTGGTTTCGACTGAGGTAGGCTCGGAGCCAGAGAGGTTGATCATGCAGGAACCTATGGCAGACAAGACATACGAGGCATCTTCGGTGCCTAAAGACCAAGTAAATGGCGAAGAATCAGAAAGCGAAGATGACGAGAATTCCGAAGTACTATCAGACGATGATGAAGACGTCGGCGAAGGACTCAAAAAGAGAATTGAGGCAATCAATGAGAGCTTTGACACACCTTACGACCCCTTGACTGAACCTACGCCTAAGCTTCCAGCATATCACCCATCTTTTGCAAAAGTCGAAAAATATTACGAATCAGTGATGCAAGACGCAGCAAGTTTGTTAGGGAACTCCCAATATCAAGACCCGAAAGTCAAGGAGCTGCTTAATCAAGCAGAAGGGCATATGGTAATCAAGTACCCAGGACCAAAGCGAATTGGGATGGTAGGGGATTCCGGTGTTGGTAAACTTGTCTTTGGCCTAGCAATATGCTGTACTAAACGATCGAAGGAAAGAGTTCGCTGATAAACTCCATTTTGGATACTCCTGATCTCGCCATGGAGGTACTAGGCCCCCATTTATCAACTAAGACCCAGCTAATCTTAACATCTGAAGGGAGCAAGTGGAGCCGCTTGTACATCCGTGATCACCGAGTTCCGACAGGCATGGTCAACCCAAACAAGCCCATTCATGGCTGAGATCGTCCTTTTTACTCCCGTGGAGATAGAGCTCGTGTTAAAAGGTCACTTTCACGACTACTATGCATATCATTTCGAGACCACAGATGATTTGGACCAGGACGAGTTAGATGAGAGGGAAGGCCTTTCAGCTACAGCCTCCGAAGCTTTCGGAGCCCTATTCGGAGGTCGTAAAGAATTCTTTGACAAAGATGCAGCTAAAGAGTATTTTGCCCTTGCCACATCTGGAGACGACAAGAAAATCCTGGACAAACTCATCGCATGGGTAGGTGAGATGACATCTTCACTTGGAGCTAAAGATGGCCTGATTCATTACACGGCCGATTCGGCTCCGGGGCTGGGAGCTAGGATCGAACCTTTTGTAAAGACGAGTAACAGGTTGGGAGACGATGACTGTCTATGCTTTTCTCCCTGGCCCATAGTACAGGTTGTACGGTAAGCTTACACCCTGATCTACCTTTCGAAGATGAACTAAGAAGCCGGCCAGTGTTGGCCTGCGATCGCCATTGTTGAAGTATGGGATGATTATCGCAGATCTTCCAGGTGAGTTTACCATCCTGTAATTACTATGTACAAAAGGTAGAAAATCCTTACTTTCTACAAGGCCTTTCAGACGTGAACAAGACCAGGACGAGGATGACAGAGCAGTACATTCGGAAATGTCATTATATACTATTGGTTGCTCCGATTGGTCGGGTACAGACGGATAATCTGGTACATAAGAGACTTCTTGAGTATTCTCGAGCGAAGGCCGGTCGTAAAGCATTGATTTGCACAAGAATAGATGTGAGAAATTAACGTGTCATAATCGGAGCGTTCCTGACCAGTTAGGATATCTCTATCACATCAAAGCCTCGTGACCTTGAACCAACCCTCGAAGCCCTGGAGGAATACCGCAAGATCTCTCGAGCTCACTTATTCTCAATCGCTGAAAAGCCCAGACTAATAAGCATGAAAAAAATTGCCAAAGGGAGAGCGAAGCAGGAGCTAGTCAATCAGATCCAAAGGATAGGGTATTTATTCCTAATTCAGGTCGCAGCGAGACTCGCTAACCTCTGTAAAGGGTGCGGAAAAGTATATATGGCGCTCTGTATGTTCTCACAATCCTAGATACCCGTCAGACAATAATTACCGCGAAAGATTGATGGCTGACTTGCAGCAGATTGCATCAAGCCCTAGTCGTGATGCGGAATCGGAAGGTCGTCCGTAGCATGCGAGACATTTATAGAGGCATTGCGAGCGGCCCGAATCCTTTAAGTATCTTCTGTGTCTCTAACTCACACTACAATATGCACAAGACAGGGTACGATGAAGAGCGCATACCTCTTTCAATGGATGTCACAGGGGTACCCACAATTCGCTTCATGCTGTCTGAATTACCAGCGACGGCTAGATTGAGGGTTTTAGAGCAGCACATCGAAGGTGTGCTGAAGGAATTTGTCAACTCCATGGAATTATGGAGTCTTCAGGCCACGAATCATCGGCGTTTAGAGCTAAAAGAGATTGTTGCTAGACCGGGAACGGTAAGAGACTACTGGCCTGATTCTTTCCGATCATGATCTGAAGACAGATTGTTCAGGACGCGGCAACGGAGATCGCCGCATACATTACAGAATCGAAAGCGCTCTTAGAAAAATGTGTCTTGGATAAGATTGGTGCGTAGTAACTTGGATCCCGACTCCGATATTTTAATTAACCTTTTGGTAGAAAATTCCCGTACAGCGTGGATCTTGCACGGTGTAAAGTCGCTTGAGCACTGGGCAACTGTGAGAGCTTATTAGATACGCAAACGGCCCAAAGACGCAGTGCTGATCGGAACATAGTGGAATGCTCAAACTTTCGGAGCGTGGTGTCGTGCTGACGGTAGATACAAGAAAAAATTCAAACGCACCCAAAGCTGGAACGCTGAGCTATTGGAGCCTGTGGTCAACGATGTGAAGGAACCATGGCTGAACTTCCATGAAGGGATAGATGACTTGAATGAGAAATATTACTCCTCTCTGGAAACATTACTGGACAGTATCCGCGAGAGCCTAAGTGGTGGGTGGCCGTGTGTCAGCTCCCGTTGAGTGCTGGAAGACTAATGAGGATAATCTAATACAGCAACGCCAGGGGTATCCATCATGCCGATAGACCTATTCCTGAAATCTCTCGCCCCCAAAAAGGTTCTTCTGCGGCAATGGCTAGATAATTTCTCGAGCAAGCTGAAAGCCGCCAGCATGTAAGCCGGTCATAGTCAGATACTGTAGGCCGATCTAACTTTCATAGAAACATAGAGCAGGACGTCATCACGGATCAACACGATTCTTATATCACGCAGGCAATGCTTCCCGTCTACATGGAATGCAAGGCAAAACATGGTAGGCACATAACGTCTTTACATAGAAAATCCCCAACGTATCCAATTGCTGAAAAAACATCAGGCAAAGGCAAACGTATCGCACAAATAACTCTACTCGAGCACGCAATGAAAGTCGGAGGCCCCTACAACCAGATTGGTACGAAAGTCAAGGAGGCCTTCGATCAGGAGGTTACTCGCCGACACCCAAAGCTTCTCAAGCGCACACAAAATATCTTTGACGCCGTTTTGAAGGACTTCGACAGCATGTTCGTGGTCGAGGAGTTCCCAAGCCCGCAACGAGACGTCTTGCGGCGACGAATTCAGGAATTCGTGGCTCAGGCAAACGTGACGATTAATGGACCGATAACCACAGAGTTTGCCAGGACGACGTCCGGCATTGGCTACTAGGTTCGACCAGGAATTCCGGGCGAGCTCCTACCAAGTTTATTTCTGGGGCGCTGTCTTGGAGCGTTTCGAAGCCCTCTACATTTCGCCGTTATGTTTCTTTATGCCGCTCTCAAGCTACTCTAATTTTTACTCCGATTCTTACTCTACCCGACCGTCGTTCATAGCTCACGCCTGATTAACAGATTCCAGAAGGAAATTGGGCATTTTTTTTCTGGATTTATTTTCATCTCACACTGTTATCTTTCCCATTGTCAACCTTCACCCGGCTTACGAATAGTTCACGACTTGGATTGATCAACCCGAATTACTTCTGCAGCTACATTCACTTGTTTTCGGACATTCCAGTGGCACTCCAGGCATACTACTTTTGCCATACAGCATTATAACAACGTCGTACTTTACGCCCTTTCAAGAAATATTCAGAAATCAGCCATCTTCTTGATTCTTTCCCAAATACATTGTTCTCACTATGAAAATCGCAAACGCGTTTAAGTGCTCTCATTTTCCCCCACCTTCGTCCGCGTCATCATCGCCGCAGCTTCTAACGCAGTCCGGAGATATACGCTCACGAGTCTACCATTCTAAGCGTGAACACTAGCTATAACATTAGCATCCAACCCAACCCAACTCAACCCAACCCAACCTACCCAACCTACCCAACCTACCCAGCCTACCCAAACCACAACAACCAACAACTCCGAACATCACCCACAATGCCAACATCCCATTCTCAATTCCAAACCGAACCTACTCCTCCTTTGCATCACCCCACTCAGATATTCCATCCACAACCCCACCCCACACAGCCTCAACCTGTTACATCAATTTCTTTCCCCCTTTTTAACTCTCCCCTCATATACTCCAATCGACCTTTTCTTATCATTCCCATGCCCATGCCCACGCCCCCAAGCCACTCACTCACTAAACTACTTATCCAGTTCTTCGTAAACGCAATGTTTCGTTGATTTCAAGTAAATCATTGCCCCAAATTATTATTGTACCGACTCATAGCTGTGCGTGGACTTCACCGGGTGGCGTTGCAGGTTGTGTGCTTGAAGCGGGAGATAAGGGCTTGATTAAGCAGAGGTGGAAGAAGAAGGATGCTTGCATATCTGACGCCATGGGCGATGACAGGGGACGCGGTCGTGAACGAACCAACCCCCCCCCCCCTTTACTCCAAACAATCAATAATCAATTCTACAACAGTCAGTGCGCAACCCCATTTATAAGAAATATTACCGCGAGTCCAACCGTCAATCTTCCAAGAGAATTAGTTCAGAAGGAAGGAAATCGTTGAGAAAGGAGTGGAGTTGGGAGGAAAGGGGGGGTGGGGGGGGGGTGAAAGGGAAAGGTCGAAACGGGGTGAGGGTTGAACCAATAACTGCATGAGAGAAGAAGGACGAGAAGAGATGTCTTCGTCCCCCCATCAGAAATTCCTAGTAAACAAACTCACCCCCTTTAAAAAAAAGATGGATTTCTTTAAAAAAAAATCTTAACACATCTTGTGATTTTAAGCTATAAACAACTAACAATACCTTTTAATTTCATAGGACAGACTCGCAGGGCAGTTGTGTTATGTGCGCAATCACATTCCCGCAATCAACAGCTGACTTTGTCTTTTTGATTCTTCTTTTTCTTTTCAAAGATTTCAACATACAAAGGTCCAGAGTTCGAATCCTCGCACCCGCGGGTATCCATCCATAAGCTTCTTCTTACACACGTTTACGACACCCTTATCAATAGGTGTACATTCTTTTATTAACTAAACATGATCGAACCTTTTGACACCTCGCCGGCACATATGTACTGTACTTACCATCCTACAGAACAGTTCTCTTACTATTAAGGGGGCTAAAGAGAAGGATGTTACTCGACCCCTTGCTTTGAACAGAATCGCAGTCATGGAAACAACAATCAGGACGGCTTAGGCTGGCGAGGTTTAAAAGGGGGGGTCCGAGGGGATAAGATGGAGGCAAAATGACAGCTAGGGGTCTTTTGTCAACGTTTTACTGGTGTAACTCGTTATGTGATATTTACTGTAGAAGAAGTAAAGTGGGGAAGCAAGTTAGTTTGAAATGAGGTGCTCGACAAGCTCTGCTATTTCTAATTTTTCTTAAGAAGGTGGGACGGGTATGTGTGTGGAAATGGGGGGATGGGTGAGGAAAGGGGGTGTGTTGAAAAAAAAAGGTCATGTGTTTTGAGGTATATATTGATAATAATAGACTATTTAATATAGACAAGTTCGCAGGGCAGTTGCGTTATATTCCCAACCGGTTCTCGGTCGGTCGTGTTCCTTGCAATCAACAGCTTGAGTTTGTCTTTTTTGCATAATTTTTGGGGTTGTTGACATAAGAAGGTGCAGAGTTCGAACCCTCTCGTACGTACCCTCCTCGTTAAAAGTTTAGGGGTGGGTTTTTGTTTTTTTTTTGGGATACTTCCCCCTTTGCTCTTACACACGCTTCTTCCTTCCACTCTTCCCTTGCCGTTTTTTTTCTCGCGGTTGGGATATTTCACCGAGCGTATATTAATGGCATAGGTAACGAGTGTTAGTAGCTGGCAGAAAGACTCGGTCATATCTTCAGTCAGGAATCATGCGAAGTGCTATTTGATAGGCTTCAAACAGCGCGTAACTCTTCTTTCCCTCCTCTTTCTTCCCCCCCCTTTTCTCTTTTTCTCTTCTTCCCCCTCACTTACCTCAAACCAAGCTTCTAGTTCTCTGTTTACGAAAGGAAAAGAGCGAACCAGTCGGAGTTGGCTAGCTCAGCTAGCTCGCTTGACAACCTGTGATTGTTACGATGTCAGCGATATGTATGGAATTGGAACCTGTTTGCCTAGCTACTGTAGCAAGCGAGATGCAGTCTTTTGGCCCATTCGTAGAGCCAATTCCCTGACATGTGTTTAGTTTGGCTGTTCTTTAATCATTCAACTCAATATACTGAACAATCTCTGCTGTAATCGATTTCTTTACTTCAATAATTCCATGCATATAGAAGCATTGAAGAAGGTATATTTCCAAAAAAAAATTAATCTCAGTTTAGTGTATATATGACTAATACCACCTTTCATTTCATAGACAAGTTCGCAGGGCAGTTGCGTTATATTCCCAACCGGTTCTCGATTGATCGTGTTCCTGCAATCAACAGCTTGAGTTTGTCTTTTTTGGTAAATTGTTTGGGTGTTGGGGGGGGTGTTGGGAATAGGAGGTTAAGGGTTCGAATCTGAGTTGACGTTTTTTTTTGAATATTCTTTTTTGGCAGAACTTCCTTTTTTTTTTAGACAAAGATTCCTTCCCCTGCTCTCTTCCTTTCCTGTTCCTAATCGCTTCAACTTTGTCTGAAAAATCGATATATGTGCTGATCCAACGTACCTACAGTACATGCTGGCAAGGGCTTAGCGTGGTTGTTATGTACTAAGAAGTGTGTTTACTAGGTAGGTTAAGCTGATGTGAGAAAATTACAAGGAGTGGTAGATAATTGGCTCTGTCGTGTTGGACGAGTTTTGGGGGTGGTGAGCAGGCTGTTAAGGATTGGGTAGGGAGTGGGGGGTGAAGAAGATAGGGGCTAAGGAGACTTGATGGAGGGAAAGGTGCTGGATAGGTGGGAAGGATGGGAAGGAAGAAAGAGAAAAAGTGGGACTGGGGATGGCGGAGGGGGGGAAGACGGAGAAAGATGTGCATATCCTGAACCGCGTAACACCCCGGCCCCCCGTATATGGTTACAGAAACTCCTCTCCCTGCCGACAAACCCCGCCCTCACAGACCATCACCCCCTCCCTTTCGACATCCAAATCTTTAAGCAATAAATTCCTCTCCTTGATCCACTCACCCACGCCTCGTCCTAACGCAACAACCGTCCTCCCAACCCCCGCCTTCTCCCTCAACCTCTTCACTATATCCGCCGCTTTCCCCTTCTCCACTTCGCTTGTATTGGTCCCCAATCCAGTAACAACGACCCCCTTTCCCCCTAACCGTCCCACCACCACACTTCCCAGCATGCCCGCAAAACACCACGGGAACTGCTCCACCTCCGCCTCAAACGCTTGCACCGTTTCCTTCGCATGCTTTCTGTACTCTTCGTCCTCGAGCATGCTTGCCAGCCGGTAGAGATTCGACGCGCTGATGTTGTTGGAGCTGGGTTCCGCAGCGTCCATACCGGATTTGAGGCGTAGGAGGAGATCGGGGGGGTGCGGGCTCGGGGTTGTGTAGAAGCCGGGGGAATCAGGGGAGAGAAAGAGGCGGAGTTGGGACTCTGTGGGGTGTTAGTTCCGGAAGGGGGTTGAGAGAGATTGGGGGAGGGGAACAGACTTTGGAGGGTGTCGGCTAGTTGGAGGTAGCTGTCATTGAAGGTGGCTTCGTAGAGGTCGATGAGACCTTGGATTAAGAAGGCGTAGTCGTCGCAGAAACCGGGGGCGTCGCCTCGGCCTTGGCGGTAAATTCGCCACAGGGTGTGAGATTTCTGGTCGTAGAGTTCTTTTCTTACAAAGGCGACGGCATTCTTGGCGGCGGTTCTGCACTCTTTTGCCTTTGCTGGGTCGATACTTTCGAGTGCGGCACTGGTTCTGGCTAAAGCACCAATGGCAAGTCCATTCCAGGCAACGAGAATCTTGTCGTCCAGTGCTGGCGGCGGACGCTCTCGCTCTCGATGATCTCGAAGCTTTTCGCGTCCTTCACGGAGGATGGTGACGACGTCTTCTTCGGCCAAGCCGAATTCTTTCGCTAGAGCACTCGGGGTAGACTTAATGTTTAGGACATTTTGACTGATGAACTCGTCATGGGGATCATTTTCTTTTGCAACGTTGCCGTCAGCTGTGACGCCGTAGAATCGAGCGCAAATATCAGCATCACGGTCACCGAGGACATTTTGGAACTCTTTGAGAGACCAGACGTAAAAGGCCCCCTCTCGTTTTTCGGTGTCGGCCTTTGTAGGGTAAGAGTCGGCGTCCTCGGCGCAGTAGAAGCCTCCGCCAGGGGCAGAAATTGGTGGACTTGTCAAGTATGTCGCAATATCATAGACTGCTCCAAGCATTTCTGAGTCGTGCGTGATAAGAAAGGCATCCAGATAGACATCCAAGAGCTGTGCCTGGTCGTAAAGCATCTTTTCGAAATGTGGAAGACTCCAGTCAGACGTCACCGAATACCGCGAGAAGCCGTATCCAACCTGATCCCTAACGCCTCCTCTCGCCATTCTACAAAGGGTATGAACAGCCATTGTCGTAGCATGGGCGCATTCTTCCTGCCCTACAACGTCTTTGACCGCACTCGGCCATTGCTCAAGCCGTAGAAGAAAGCTGAGGTTGACTGGAGTTGGGAACTTTGGCGCATGCGAGAAGCCACCATTGATTTTCTGGTATCTTCTCTCAAAATGCTGGTAGGCTTCCTCGAGCAATTCGATCTCCAACCCATCACCGTCGTTCTTCTCTCCGAGTTGGTGACTATGCACTCCTTCTTCCGCAAACTCCCTCAGTTGTCTCGTGATCTCTTTCGCACTCCCTCGGCATCTTCCTTCTTGCTTTGTCCACACATCCCTCATCTTCTTCAGTATATCCATAAAACCGAGTGTTTCCGACCGTCTCAAGCCGTTGTCGGGGCCTGGCCAGTAGGTACCACCAAAAACTGGCTCGAGGTCAGGCGTGACAAAAACGTTCAGAGGCCAGCCTCCGGAACCAGTAGTGGCTTGTACATAGTTCATGTAAATGGCATCAATATCAGGGCGTTCCTCGCGGTCGATCTTGATGGGTATGAAGGAGGAATTGAGAATTTGGGCGATTTCGGGGGAGGAAAAGGACTCGCGCTCCATGACCTTGAACAAATTGGGTTAAAATTTCCCTTCCAAGACAAAACTATGGCCCAGGAAATATATGCGCAGATATGTGCTCTTGAAACATCTCCTGAAGCTCGTCTCTAAATACAAAGTCCAGATTATCGACTGCGAGGCATACTTACATGGCACCCTGAATTCCTGTCAGCAAAGACCCAATTCCACAGATAGCGATTCAAAGTCACAAGCAAGTAGAAAACCACAGAGCCAGAACGGTAGCCACCCGCACACCAACAAAACCCACGTAGGACTCACAATGACACGCCGCATACCCAACACTCAAAAACAGCATCCGATTCTCCCTCTTCGCCAGCGCCAAAGCCTCTGGGCCCCATGTCTGCCACGCAACGGGGTTCTGCATGTGCGCGCGAACCTAGTCCAAGGCGCATTCTAGCTCAGCATGTATCGCGCCGTCTCGAGCCAGTCCGCGGCAACTCACGTACGGGCTCCTGCTCTCATTGAGGCGGTTAACTAGTCGTAAGGGCTCTGTGCCTTGCGGCCCTGCTGTGTCGTGGGTGGCCATGGTGGATTGTGGTTGTTGGTGTTTGTGGACGGTGGACTTGAGTAAGGGGATAACGTGGGTGGGGGGGTATGGAGTGGTTATGGGTGAGCGATGGTTTGTCGGAAGCGTGTGTTGATTGTTGTTTTGATTCTGCGCATCGTATTGGGGGAAGAGGATGATACTAGAAAGACTCGCCGTTACATCGTGGTGAATATGAAGTGAAGCGAACAGTGAGGGGCCGACGGTGACAATTGAGTTATCGACAAGGCAGTATCTAATCGATAAGCCGGGTATGCGGGGATTACATGAATGATACCACTTAGGCTTCATTCGTAAATGGGATTATTAAGGTATCTTACATCAGCTACTTTACCTGGCATGAACGTAGATTGGACGCTCAAGATCATCAGTTGCGTTCATAGATCTATGTATTTGGGCAAGCACTAGAGGCTCGCCAGAGACCTCGTCTACTGAACTTTATTTACAAGAATCGAAAGACAACTCGCTTTTGACCTGCCTCGTTGTCCATACATATATGCCAAAGGCAAATGCGGAATGTTTGGTGACAAGTTTCGGGCAAGATGTCAGAAGTAGAGAATCCCCTGCATAGGAGACCCTTCAGCGCACAGATCCGCCATCTCAAAACTCAGACTCGAGAGCGTGGACCAGCTCGCTCCGGTCAAGCCCCGTGTCGATGTGATAGTCGTCTACATACCGATAAGACCGTTCTTGGTCATCGCCACAAGCTTGCCACCTTTCGGAGCTTGGACGTTGCTGTATTGACCCCCAACATTTCCTGCAGGGTAGTAGTTGCAAACCGTGAAGAACGCAGGAGTGCCAGGGTTCGGGCCGCAGGAGGCTCCCTTCAAGTAGCTTTCACCAGTCGCTGGGTTGCAAAGTTGAGGATCGGCACCTGGAGGAGCGCAAGAGGAGGTGTAGCACCCAACGGAAGTAGTTGCCGCCCAGATAATCTGAGTGAGATGACCCCAACCTTCGAACTGACCCATGTTTGGGTTGTCATTGCCCCATTGGCCACCGTACTTGTCGAATTCGTCATTGTAAAGACCGTTGGTGAGAATGCTAGAGATATTGCCAGGTGCAACGCCGTTGGCAATATTCTGGCCATATCCTCCACCACCAGGTGCACTAGTAGGGGTTAGCAACCCTTCAACAGCACCGACAACAGATCAAATGCTTAAGCTTTACTTACAGGCTGTGTTTCCAAACGCAGGTCTCAGCGGTTGTCTTCGCGTAGTCGGCCAAAGTGGAGTTCCACACAAGAGCCGAAGCTGAGTGATTGGCACGGTGGATGTTGTGGTGCTGTAACGCTAGTTGCTGGTATATAGAGCTAGTAGTGTCAAGGTTATCGACGAACGTGGTAGGTAAATCGCTGCTAGGACTGGAACTTGGCGAGGGTGCAGCTGAGCTAGAAGGAGCTGCGGTCGACGAGGGCACATCCGACGATATGGCGGATGATACGGGAGGTGCAACCATTTTATCAACAACGGCGACCGGAGGCTGAACAGGACTAGGAGAGGGAGAGGTTGTTGGCGGTGGCTGTGGCGGTTGCTGAACGATAACCGGAGCACTGGTGGTGGTAACAATGACATTAACAACTGGGACCGGGCCTTGAGCAACAGGCGACGGCGGAGCTTGGCCAGCAGTCACCGTGGTCATGATGACATCGGTGACCACAACATCGTCCACCACCACGTCGGTCACAACATCTCGCTTGTTTATCGGAGAAGCAAAGGCGCCCGCCGCAAACACAACGGTCGTCAGAGTTGAGAAACGCATTTTGATTTCAGGTATCGATGAACGAATTTGATATCTGGTCGAGACGAGATCACAGATCTCGGGGAGTTTTCGAGTAAAGACAGCCGGATGTGTAAGGAATGTAAGCTTCCCCAGGAAGACGGTTTTGTGGTTCTAGTTGGTTTTGCAGGTCGGAAGGGGAGAAGTCGTTGAACTGTGAGTGGGAAGTGGCAGTTTCGACTGGCGTAACCTTGAACAAATGAATGAATTGCTTTGTACACTTAAAAGAATGGAAGTGCGTAAAGCTTGAAAGAGCGTGAATGAAGGAATGAATGGGGTGAAGAGGTGAAGAGGAAGGAGAAGAAGAAAGGGAAACGAATGGTTAAGAATAACAAAGAGTGATTGACGGTACTCGGGTAGGCTAACCGAGGCCGGAGATCAGGGGGCGAACCTCCGCTTAAGATGTAAGATTGCAGGAGGTCAATGATAATGAGAAGATAATTAATTTCCTTTTTGTAAATGGTCTTCGAAGCCGATGAATATCGATCGGTGTCGGAATACCTTAAGGATTGATGGCTTATAAGGGATGCTTGCACTCCAAGGAATGTTTGAGGCTCGGGGGGTGACAGCCACCCCACATTCTCAACCTCATGAATGTTCGAGATCACGACGCATTTGGTGTTTTCATAGGTATGCAGGACGGATCAAGCTCGTTGTCCTATTTCCACGTATCCAAACACGCATATCGTAGTGACGCGTTCAATGTGTGCCCCAATGGGTTCTGCATTGATTGGATTAATAACACCAGGGCATGTTTCGCTAGACGCTTTCTCTAGGCATGGGGTTAGACAAGACTCGAATCACTCGATGCGTCGTAGGATTGGTAAGGTACAGTAGGTGTAGAGATGTCTCATTTGCGGTAGGAGGATGGAGGTTTCAGACGACTGGATGCGTGCCCGACGATGAGCCGATGAACTGTTTGTACCTACTGACGTTCAAAACCCCCCCCTGGATCTTCATCTCCCGGCGACGCTTGTGCACGCTTGCGTTTTAGTGCCTACCGTAGCCGTTTCAACCGAGGGACCCGGGAACCCCGCCACGCCACGCTGACTTAATCGTCCAACCACTAGACGGGCCTGTCGACGAACCTTAATTTCATACCTTATACTCCGTAAAAGAGTGAGATCTGCTGCTGCGTGGTTTGGAACATGAAAACAACAAGTCCTGCAGATGGTTGAGCAGCTACTCTCTCTCATAGCGCGCATTCCTTGATGGCATGGCAACTGAACCGTGCCCTCACACTCGACCTTCTCCGAACGTGGAATGTTAATGGGTGTGCTGTTTGCAAATGCCTTGAGAAATGTCCCGGCTCTCGAATTCTGCGGTAGCTCCAACTCATACGGATAAGGTCCCCCCGTACCTTATCGCCCTTACCTATTCCGCATAAGCCCTGTAAACCACCAGGTCCTCATCCCGGCATCCGTATCGTAGGCCACCTCGACCCCCTGGCCCACAAAGGATACATATCCTTCCTTGATGTCGTACGATTGGCCGTCGACGTGTATCTTTCCGCCTCCACTGGTTGCAAAGAGTATGCTTGGCGCCTCCACTTTTTCAATAACCTCCTTTTCACCCTTTCCTAAATCTGCTCGGAGCATGTTGAATTCACTCATCGGTGACGCATACTCCAACGCCTTGCCCATCTGATCTCTGCTGCTTTTCGTGCTTGGTATCATCACCTCCTTTGCGTTGTGTGACGAGAATGTTAGAGATGTGGTAAAGAGCTCGATGCTGTCGCGCGGGGACAGCAATCTGTGTTCAGGACGTTGTTGGAACGAGTCATGCCTTCGACGATGTCGCCCGAGAGGTATGCATGGGGAGCATCGGCAGGAACAAAGATTGCGTCGCCGGCGTTGAGCGTGAGGAAATTCATTGTTCTGGAGTTCAATAGTTTGCTAGTTGGAGCAAGTTTAAAGTAATGGTAATAGGAGCATTGCAAAAGGGCGACGAGATTCCCGGGGTCCTCCTTAGAGTACTGGCTTTGCAGACGAGGGAGAAGATCACGTATGTACGATTGGTTACCAAAAGACTCTTTCGGAAGTTTCCCTCGTTTTTCCTGAGTCTCTCTAATGACCTCGTCCGAGGCTTCAAGTATCGATTGACAAGTTCTCTTCAATGTTTCGTTATCGAAGGGAACATGTTGATCTGGCAGAAACTTCTTGAGCGGCTCTAAAGTGTTAAACAAGGATTTGATGTCATTTTTGGATTTCCACCCAGCAAACACCTCGAATTTCCCAAGCGCTACGGCGATTTCAGGTTTGTGGTTATCGTCGGTAAACTTCTCCCAGGTCCTTGTTCGGATGGATCTGGAGCGAGAATAGTCCGTTACGATCACAGTGCTACTCGTTTTTATCGTTCGCCAGACCTTTTATTATGTCGTCTAGACGAATCGAAGCCCTGTTCTCCCGTATTCTATTTCCTCACTACCGTCTATTGAGATATCAGGGTAAGTCTCTGAAGTGTAGAATGGCTGCAAGTCTTGATTCAGCAAGCGTGCAATTACTCTCGACTTAATTTAGTGAACGACTCGATAATTCGACTGACTGGACAGCCAAGATAGATGAATAAATCGATGATATAGCGACTTAATCCCATAACGGATCCGACAAATCGACAAATTTGTGATGCCTAAAAAGGGTAGGAATGGCGAGACTTCGGCTTAGATGTCGTATTATATGAGGGCGACAGTTGCAAATCCTGCCAGTCTTGAAGTTGTGATTGGTCGCCACGCCCCAAGACTTAATCGGTTGCCATGTCCGGTTTGACTGCTACTCGCGGTTGCTGGACCAGGAAGCGTTGTATCGGTATGTAGAGATCTGGTAGGGGAGGGAATGGTAACATTATTCGTCGTGCCGCTGCCTACTGAAGACGTATTTGATGCATTATGGTGTGATTCTGGCAATGTTAGGGTACTTTGGCCAATAACCACATTGTCCCCTGAGGACGGAAGAGAAACCGTGACTCCGGAGATTATTACTGGTGATGCGCTGGGATCAGTGTTTGACTTCCTATGATGATCTGGGATCTAGTACTGCTCGGGACTGGGCGCTGAGAGCCATTGTTGAAACTGACTATGCTGTCTGAGATGCTAGATTCCTTCTCAGCTATACTCAGCAAATGGACAGTAACGCCATCGATGACCATCACGGAAGCATATGGGGCTAGCGAATAAGTCGATCCAAAAATAGTGATCGGAGCTGCGCCAGGAATTAGAGTCTGACTGCCTATCTTCAGCCGAGATGAAACGTCAAAGGTGAGTCGCTGAGATGCAGGAACGAAGGCAGAAGTAGCGCTCGGGAAGACGGTGATTAGTGTCTGTTCACCATGCTCGGCATTTGCATATTGGTTCACGTCCGCTGCAGAAGCAGTAGAAGCCGTTGCAGATGTGGAAATATCGCCAAACATGTACTCTGAGCCAGATTCCGGAGCTTGCTTGCCCACCACTGAGTCTAGGTCTGGAGAGGCCAAGCTCTCTACAGCCTTTGAAGCATCGCCAAAAGCGCTTAGTATCACAAAGCCAAGTCCTTGGGATCCCAGCGTAGTGGGAGGGGGTACAAAGCCTCCTGGGCTTGTGGGTGCACTGAGTCCATGAGATAAGGTAGAATACGCCCTGGTGCTGGGGTGTGTTGGGCTAATAATAGCGGACTCTCCTTGACCAGCGCTTTTTTCAGGCAAAGACCGGAGTGTTGAGGCTGACAAAGACGGCGTGGCTAGGATTGCAAAGGTCGAGGCGGAGAGGATTGCACCCGCAATAGCCGCTGAGATATATGATGTTGGGTCCGTTGAGCTTATCGTGAAGGCATTGGGAACTGACAGACCCGAAGCGGCCACGGTAGAGGCTGAGGGTTTCGAGCCTGCTGATATCGGTGAATACTGCCTGCTCTGTTGATGCGGGAATTGACGCTTCTGGGGTACTGGTAGGTCGGGATAATGCGGTAGAAAGAGAGGAGCTTGTTTGAACCTCTACTGTCGCTGTCGCTTTTTGGGTTGGACCTGCCGCTGCATCTGGAGTGTTGCTGATCGAACAAGCACCAGAATGAAAGCAACCTAAGCATGTAACCGTATAAGACAGTGAAGTTGTCAGGTCTGGAACCTCGGAAGCATATACTGGAGCTACTGGAGTGCAAGTAAAACCAGGGACTATAGAGGGTCCACGAGCCAGACATGATTTCAGGTGTGGATACTGCGGAACGTATCCAGACTGTTGGGCCATCCATTCGATTAGCGTTTTCGGTATGTAATCATAGTCTTCAGTAGCGGTTACAGAACCTTCAGAAGTGAGGGGCATCGAGTCTCTTTTGTCGTTGTGGCTTGCATATTGTGCACTCACATCTTTCAACGTTTCTATGGCGCCTTACAGTGGGCGATATACAAAAGGGTCCGAGAAGAAGATCTCAACGTGTCTGTAAGTTCTTGTTGCGCTAGGTAACGTTAACGTTGTTTTAGTAGGCATATTTGGTGGAGTCAGAATTATGGCTGTTCCTTTTACAGACCCAGAGGACCGGCCATCGGAGTCTCGCATACTAAAGTAGGCTTCGGCGTTTGAGTTCATTTCAGGATATCGTCGTTCAAAAGGTAGTGTACCACCGCAGTCTTGGGTAAGCGTGGATGGTGTTGCACATGCCAGCTGCCCGTTGCTTTGGGTAACAGCTGGTACAGTGATAAGTTTGATGGTAGAAAATACGTAGAAGGCAACGGGTGATGTTCTTTATGCCAAATTAGTAATGGAGCGACCCTTAGGCCAATTACGACTTACATAGCTTGACCATAGAGAGTTGTCGCAGTGCCGTTCAGCTCAGCAACCCTTGTTGCAGGGAACCTCGATGCATAATTCCTCGGAGCAATGCCGTATTTACCAATATCCGTTGATGTTATATATGTACGATTGGAGGCTTTGATTGTTGTCTCATAATTTGTTACAACAGTGTCAACGTATATAGTGAGTGATGTGATCATTGATGTCACATTGCGTATTTGTTGGGTAGGTGGCACGACTTGTCGAATTGGCAAATTGAGCAACAGCTTTGAACTACGCTTTTAGCGTATGCAGAAAGGTTTAGAATCCTTGGCATTCATTTTCGCTCTGCCCCACGGTGATCCGATTGTATGAGGAATTCGAAAATCAACCCCACCGCCCCCCCAATTGCCCAAAATTGAAGCTATTCAGACCTCTTTGTTTGTTGATGTTCCTGACGTTCTTGGCACCGTTTTATTCGAAATGCCTCAACGCCGGAGTCAAAATCTACCTCTAGATGACTCTCTCACCCCCTCTAGAGCATCCGAAAGACTCTATTAGAACTGAGTCGTTAAATAGAGTCAAATTCCTGATTTCCTACCTTCAATTCTCGTTCCAAAGCTCTGATATCTGCCTCAAAAATGTAGCCTGAATGCTTGAAGTGCTGCCTCGGAAATCTATCGCATCTGCTTCGTTCGACAGCGTAATGAAGAAAGTCACCAAAGGTGCCTTCAAAATGGGGCCATATTGCGTCAAAATGCCTACGAATCCAGGCCTTTAATACGCTGAAGATGAGTTCTATGAGGTTGTAATTCGGCGAGTAGGGAGGCAAATATCGCACCTGACATTCATATCAGTGGTAGATCGTCAATTCAACGAGGCAAATAGCTTATCTGACATCCGTGTGAGATGATGAGCTCTTCAATTCGACTATTGCAATGAACACTCGCGTTATTCATGATGATCACACTCCTTGGAGCCGAAAAGAAACTGCATAGAGGTAGCAGTTCATCTGCTAGCCATCGAAAGAAAGCCTCGTCGTTGAATCAACCCTCGCGAATACCGATGCAGAATAGATATCCGTCTTTCGTATAGGCCGAAAGAACACTTCAGCAATGCCCTCTCGTTCTGAAGGCTTGATAGCGAGCTGATTGACCAACGAAGGCATAGGCTTGATGACGCCAGCCTGTGGTCTCGTTGAATAATGACTCATTCACGAACACGAGCTGCTCGGCCGTCAAACGAAGCATGTCTGCTACTCAATTCAAACGAAGCTCATCGTTTTGTCTGACTCCTACACGCTGTCCTTTTTTAATACTTCAGCCTCTCCTCTTCAGAATTCTTGATATCGTGAATTGATGCACGTTAATGCCTCACTCCTCTCATATGTACCAGACCATCTCTTTCTGCATGATCCACGGCTGTTCTTCGAGATAGGCTATGAGGCCATTTTCAGCGGTCTTGAAGACCTTTCGAGGAGCGCCTTTGAGTCGGAATTGAGGTCTAAAAGGTGAGTTATACATAAAGAGGTTCTCTTGAACATTATATACAGTGGCAGAACAACAATGAACCTCTTCAGCGATTGCCGAAGGAGTCCAATGAAGTAGCAGAAGGCGTAGTATTTTGGAGCGAAGGCTTGCAGGAAGTGGTCCCGGCATAGCTGGAAGAACGTCAGGAACGTCAACAAACAAAGAGGTCTGAATAGCTTCAATTTTGGGCAATTGGGGGGCGGTGGGGTTGAATTTCGAATTCCTCATATAAACGGATCACCGTGGGGCAGAGCGAAAATGAATGCCAAGGATTCTAAACCTTTCTGCATACGCTAATTAGCAACTTGAATGTTAAAAGACACACTTCGCCATGAAGACACAGCATCAACAGTTGCAAGCTTGAGGATGAAATAAATCACGATAATCCAATTCTTCAACATGGTATAATTTTTTTCTAACCAACTACAGCACACTAAATGAATTGGAAAGAGAGTATTGTAATATTGTGTAATTCGGATTAGAAGGGCAACATGATGGTAGAAAATGAATGTCCAATCTGAAAGCGCAGAGGAAAAAAGCTCTAGATGAGGATGAGGATCATGTTGACTCTTTACAGCTCAAATGTACCCTCGACCCTTGGACATTATTATTCAATGTCTAATCTTGGCTGACTTCGCCGCGCGACAGGTTGTAGATCAACGATTGTTTCATCTCCTCCGGGAGAGCCCATGCAAATAGGACCCTGCTACCGCAGACCTAAGGCTCAGCTTACACGCCATCGTAGGTAGCATACCTATATCAGGGTTCGCTTGAGTTAAATCGAACTCCTAGTCACCAAATGCTCCCAAGACCGTTCCTCCACGTTGTAAGCTAAAAAGCGCAGGCGTACTGGGAGGGTTCAGGCTCGAGTGCACACACAGTAAATTAGGAGAAGTCAGATTGTGGTGATGGGGAACCCACGATCTAAAGTGGAGCATCCAGCTACCTACCTTAAGGTACGAGAGTGTTTGTCTATGCTGTTCAGGTCGCTAAGGTAGCCTTAGCGCGTAGAGGCGGCCATTGCGGTATAGCGGGATTGTGATTGGACCATTTCGATCTCAATCCATAAGCGCGAGTGAGAAAGTACGAGGCTACGAGCTTGCTGCACCTTCATCACATCCAATACAACATCTTATGGAATGGGTTTATAGGGGCTGTAAAATGCTGTTTTTTGGCAATACCCCGGTGGAAACTTTGCGGCTGTGCTACATTATTGAATCCTCGGCGCACCATACACGATTATGACGGCAACCAAGATTTCTAATACAATCATTTTCTACCTCCGAAGTGGATACCACTCTCTCGTCAAGAAAAATAGCCGCCTTCGTCGATTCCACCATACCCTATTTCTACCTTCCCCTAGACATCTGTCAGAAATTCGAATCCGCTTTCGGCATAACTTGGAACAATGATGTTCAAGCGTATCTCATCAATGATACACAACATAGAGCTCTAGAAGCACAGAATGCCAGTGTCACTTCTACTCTCAGCAATTTGACAGTTGGAAGACCTGTCAATATTTTGTTGCCATATGCAGCCTTCGATCTTGTGGCTGATTATCCTCTTGTAATTGACTCGTCTAGATATTTTCCGCTCATGCGTGCTGCGAATGAGAGTCAATATACGCTCGGACGGACTTTCCTGCAAGAAGCGTGAGTATATTCTCTATATGTTAGCATAAGGCAAGCGGCCAGTTCTGACTTAGCGCAGATATCTCATTGCAGATTACGAACGCCGCAATTTCTCGATTTCTCAGTGTGCCTGGAACCTAGACGTGCAACAGAATATCAAGACCATCCTATCTCCCAGTGTCTAAAGTCAACCTCACCATATGTCCGCTGTGTAATAGTTGGCATAGCTATTGATAGCTTCACATTTTTGCTCATTGTTGTATCCATGGTGTACTACGTTAAGGGCTGCTAGCTTACGGGCGGCCAAACTGCAGGAGAAACGAAGTTATGTCGAAGATTCCGATACCGGCGTCGCTGAGCTTGAATTTCGTCCACAGGCGATATTTCAAGAGATTGATGGAGCTCAAAGCTCGGGTCAAGAGATCGATGGCTGCGAACACTACGGGCACGAGATCAGTGGCAATTTCAAAAGAGCTTGATAGCAAACAATACGGCGCTCAGGAGTTGCCTATGGGAGAAGACCACAGGATCGAGCTTCCGGGATAGTGCGAAAGATCGTGTTTCCCCCACAAGAACCGCCTTTCTACCGCTATCTATATTTCTGTGAACTTCCGGCGACGTTGCATCGAGCTGTTTCAATTAGATACTGTGGTTGAAATACTGTCCGCTTCTGTGTGATGTGCAAGCAATGAAAGCAGTACATGATTGTTGGAAATGTTTTGAATATCCAGTGGAGCTTTATTTACTAGCCTAACGCGGACCACAAACCTAAGAACCTGCGTGCAATACTGTGAGCTACATCGTCATGATGTGCCCCGTGGTAGCGATAGTCGCAGGCTTGAGAAAGAGAAAGTAGAGCAGCAACCAAGACAACCAGATGTCAAAAGTCAATTGTATGTTCACAGGTACGAATGCTTATATGAGATCTCTTCGGCTACATTTGCGCCGGTTCGCTACAAAAAATCAGTTCGAGTGGAAACCGTCTTCATTAGCAATTTTCCTCTGGACAAGCCATTACGAACGTCTAACAGACGGCCAGTACCTCTTTAAACCCCCAAGCTTAACCCAATCTTGTTCTCATCTTCACTCTTTGACTCTATGCTAAACAATTATCAAGATCATCCACCTTTAAACAAAAGTTTAAAATACGCTTCTTCACAATCTGGGGCCGGTAACTTAGCCTTGCGGTTATCTTCCCGGTCCTCATTAATGGGAATCCGAGGGCTCACAGCAGGTGTTGGGTTCGAGCTCGACCACTCGCGGATAGGTCGTAACAAACACTCTAAATCCACCTCAGGACGACGATAAGCGCACACTGAGGTGGTGGGATCGCGGGTTTGCGGAGATGCGATTTTGCGATCTTTTATTTTTTTTGGGATTACACCTTCCTTTTGAAGGTGAAAAGTAAGGTGTGTCTGAATGATGCTTTTCGGACACATGTTATTCCATGCACCCAAACTCTTTACCCCTTAACACCTTTACCACACCTCACTTCAATTCACCCCACCTCATCTCCATTCACCACTCCACACCCCTTCACCACAACTCCCACAATACTTCCCCTTCCTTTCGGGGGAGGACGCGTTAGCTCACCGGCAGCTCGTCCCCACCACATCTGAGGGTTCTTCGGAGGGTGATAGCAACGTTCCATGGTTCGAAACCGGCAGGCGGAAGAAGGACGCCTGATTTGATATGAATCGTACATGCTTGCGGAGATGCTGCTGGGCGATTGCTTTTTGGTGCAGACGGGGGCGAACGGGGGCGAACGGGGGCGAGGGGTGGATGGTGTGGTGTTGGGTTTGGGGTGGGGTAGATAGGGAGGGTTAGGCTAAGAAAAAAAAAAGGGGGGGGGAGGGAGGGAATGTTGATGTTAGGTGGTTGTTTGTGTCTTTATGAATTCGAGGGGAGGTTCTTTACCTACTTGGAGAGGTCTCTAGTTGGAATGCTTTTCTTTGGCAGGGATTGGATACACTGAGAGAAGTTGTTCAAGCGTAAGAGCTGCGCAGAAAACTTTCGCACCTCCATTTAGGGATATAAATGGGAAATCTGCGCTTGAAGGATGTTTTTTGCTTTTGCTGGAGAACGTACCATTTGAGAAGGCTTCATCCAATAATGATTCTTTCTTGCTTTGACTAATACTGCACTGATGAAATCTCGGTCCGGAAGACATCTATTCAAATACTTGGAAAGGATTGGATCATAAATTCTTTGATGTTGCCTTCGTGAAGTCGAGAATTCTATTGCAGTCTTTGCAGGTTAACCTAACGTGCACGCTTTTCCACTCCCAAACATCTCATTTAGTTTCATACCTCGTATGCATTATAATAATCTTACATCCCCATTTCCCTCTTTTCCTTCCTCCGCATCCCAACCCTCTTCTCAACCCTTTCAGCTCGAACAACTACACATCATCGCCCTGCTCCCCCTCGGCACATCCCCACAGAACCTCTCTTCCTCAGCCCGATCCCACTCCCACTCTTCCTCAAACGGATTCAGCGCCATATGCATGACCCTGCCAAGAATCTCCCTCTCGCCACCATGCTCCACCCTTTGGATAAGCTCGTCCAGAATCCAGGATCTGGGGATGAATTTCGGGTTCACCTTCTTCATTTCCCGTTGCCTCTCCTCGTCCATATGGCCCCAATCTTCTTCAGCCCTGACCTTCCACTTTTCTAACCAGGTGGCTACGCGCTCGCGAGCGTTGTTTTCCGTGTTACCGAGACCGGTGACGCCCTCCGCGTGGAAGAAGACGGATGCGACGTCCTTGCGCTGAGCCTCGGTTTCGAGGTTTGAGATTTTGAGGGAGGAGAGACGGCGGAAGAAGTGGTTGAAGTCGAGTTCGAGGGCTTCCATGGTGTCAAGGAGTTCTGAGAATAGTTCTTCGAAGTCTGATTCTTTGTCGGATGTAAGGCCAAGGCGGTGGCGCATTAGGCGGGTGTACTCGGCTTTGAAAACGGCTTTGTATTCGTCGCCAACTTGGTGAATAATGGTTTCTGCGCGCTTTATGAGTTCAGGCGCAAAATCCTCGGTGACGCCTTTAGATACGAATTCTTGGTCATCAACGTGGGCGCCGGCGCCGATTAACTCGCCAAGGGATTCACCGAGGCGGATGAGGTTCCACCAGATGATGGATGGTTGGTTTCGGTAAGAGTAGCGGAGGGCATGGTCGTCATGATTAGGCGTGTAGGAGGGGTCGAAGTTGTCGAGGAAGGCGAAGGGGCCGAAGTCGAGGGAAAGGCCGAGAAGGGAGGTGTTATCGGTATTGAGGACACCGTTGGTGAAGGCATACGCTTGCCAGGCGGCGACGGTCAGGGCGTTACGGCGGGCGATTTCACGGTAGAGGCGGGTGAAACGGTTCTCTTCGGCACCGGAGGCACCTTGGATCATGGACTCGGAAACAGAACGGGATGGTTTGAGGGCAGTGATATTGAGCGGTCTGGATTGATCGAGGACGGCTGGAAGAGAAGACCATCCTTCGTAGACATGCTCGGCAACGTAGGTTGCCAGTGTACGTATCAGAGTTCTGTCGCCTCGGGCTCGAAGGATATCGAACGTGCCTATTCGAAGCCATGACTGCGCAAAACGGGCCACAATTGCACCAGGTTCAAGACGTTCACGTCGGACACGAGATGCCGGGGCCAGAGTAAGTGCGAGCGCACGGGTGGAGGGAATGTGAAGGGCGTTAAGGGCTGTAAAGACGATTAGAAAGGATATTAGAACCGGGAAAGAGAACAAAGCTATCCAAACCTTCTGATACGATAAATTCTCGAATACTCGAGCGAAGAACGGCTTTCCCGTCCGCAAAGCGTGAATAAGGGGTTTTGCCCGCCCCTTTCAACTGGACCTCGAAGCGTGTCTTGGTGGCAGGATTTGTAGATTCGAACAAAGATATTGCTCGCTATTGAGGAGTCAGACCGCCTATGGTTTTGAGGGAACAAAACTTACGCCATCTCCGAGCTGGCCCGCCCATGAGCCACTGCCGATTTATTAGTACAGACGGCAATCTCCAACGTTTGACTTCGCATACAATTGCCAGCCTGCAGATAGATCAGTACCTTTATGATTTTAAGACATCGGGCCGAAGAGAACCATACCTCCATAGCACTGTGCCCAGGGATATATGCCTGTCTCTGAATTTCCATCCCAGTAAATCTTATTACCTGCAACCATTTGCTTAAATTCCTCCGATTTCTCTTCGCCCTCCTTTAACCCGATGTCTCTCATCGCAGACCGGCTGACTCCCAGCAATTCCGGATTTTCTGTGCCCTCAGGCCTCACGTATGTATACAACGCGCCTTTGACCATTCGAGGTCCAAGTTTCCCTCGGGGTGCTTTCGCTGAGTCGGAAGGTGTCTTGAATTCGGGATCTGGAGGGAGATTCCGGGTAAAAACATTGGACTTGGGAAGGTCATGGAGAGATACACCATCGAAGGTGCCAATGCTGGTACCGTTCGTGGCGCCGTTCGATAATTGAGCGGTCATTTGAGCGAGGCGTTTGTAAGGAAGATGTGGGCGTCGAGCTAAGGACCGAAAAAGCATGTATGAGGGTGAGTAGATACTCAAGTAGTGAAGCAAAATCACCACTGTGCTCATGAAGAGCATAGCATACCTTACATACCTACCTTATGCACGTCAGAAGAAGTTCGTCATCCCGCAAAGTGGCAAGAATGACGCCAAACAGACCGCAAAAATGATTATCCCCGCCTTATCCCCGCCATTCACACCGCCGAGGCCCAAGGCAAGGTATGTACAGTATGTATCTTGTCTTCGAAAACACTTTCATAGGGAATTATGGATTATTGTATACATGATCTGCATAAGCCATTCAGGACAGCTGTTTACCACGACTAGAATCACTATACCTAGCTTGATCCCAAGAGCTACCGCCCAACATCGCTCGACTGGTACGAGTACAGCAAGAAGAAACATGGCAAACTTGAAGAGGGAGGTGCCTAATCTGAAGCTTAACGATGGTACATCCATACCCATGGTCAGTACTCCGCTGTCCTTCAATTTGCAGGACGTTGACGGTTCGTTGTAGCTTGGATATGGTCGTAGGTGAATCTATTTACCTTATGTTGGAAACTTCCCAAGCTCACGTATCATCCATCTAGTGGGTACCGCATGGTACAAAGCGAATGACAACGGCAGCATTGATCGCAAGACCATTGACGCCACCAAGTTGGCGATCAAGCTTGGCTACTATCACCTCGATGGCGCCGAGGTCTACAATACGGAATCTGAACTGGGTATAGCCATTAAGGAGAGCAAAGTCCCTAGAGAAAAATTATTCGTGACAAGCAAGGTCATCACAAACATTGGGGACATACCAAAGGCTATCGACATGAGCTTGAAGAAACTCCAATTGGACTACCTCGATCTGTGAGTTCTGCTACACCAGATCAACACATAGCCTGGGCTTCTGACCCCAATTTCAGGTACCTCATACACTCTCCATTCTTCGCCAAGTCAGACGGAGATCTCCAAAACGCTTGGGCCGAGATGGAGAAAGTCAAACAGTCCGGCAAAGCCAAATCAATTGGCGTGTCCAACTATCTGCAACCCCACCTTGAAGCCACCCTCGCAACAGCTACCATCCCACCAAGCATTAACCAAATCGAATACCACCCTTACCTCCAACATCAAAGTCTCGTCCCCTTCCACAAGAAGCACAACATCGCAGTCGCAGCCTACGGTCCCCTAACTGCCGCAACAAAGGCCAAGCCTGGCCCCTGCGATCCCATCTTGGGGCAATTGGCAAAGAAGTACTATGTTAGCGAAGCAGAAATCTCACTAAGGTGGTGTATCGATCAAGGGATTGTAGCGATTACGACTAGTGGAAAGGAGGAGCGATTGAATGATTATCTGAGAGCAATGACCTTCTCGATGACACCGAGAGAGGTCGACGAGGTTTCGGAAGCTGGGCAGAAGAAGCACTTTAGAGGGTTTTGGCAGGCGAAGTTTGGTGAGAGTGACAGGTCTTAAGAATCGATACCGCTAAACTTATCCTAAATATAGCTAGAAACAGTAGATTATGACCTCGGGTACAGTATATATATAGTGCAGTCGTTTCAATTCCTGGATTTGCCTAGAGCTGAGGAGTCGGACATCTGGTTTCTACTACAGTAATTGAAACACAAGCGTTGGAAATAGGGGAGATGGTAATCTCCGCCTTCATAGGGCTGATAGGGCTGGGGTCCGCTAGTAGAGTTTTACCTGCTCGCTCCTACTCCTAACAGCAACAACCAAAATATCAATATGCCCCCATATGACCTCGTATTCCAACACATTGATGATTAGTTGTTCCAATTGGGAGATTATGGTAGTTACAGGAACGCACCATATGCTGCTAACTTAAGGCGAGGTTGTCAACGTCGGCACCTTCAACACGATCGAACACCATGCCAATCTATTACAGAAGTACAGTTACTCCGTCTGCTTTTCAGGACATGCTGGGAGCAATGCTCAACAAGCCAATAGACGTACTTGTTCTACTAATCTTTCATCGGAAACTTCCCAGCACATCGCATGGACAACTCAACGTGACGTCTTGGCACCCAGATACATCAAGCTTTGTCCAACCGCTTGACTTGCGACTAAGCCTGCCGGCTTAAAGGTTGAGCAGGACTTCGCAAGAGCCATCTTCTTTTTCGTCCATAACGAAATATCAGTAGCGTTACGTGGGAGATTTGATTTCGTGATCCGCGACTGCGGCTCCTTTCGGCCCTGGCTAAGCAAGCATTGAGATTTTCTGTGGCGATAGGAAGCTACCAATAATGTTTCGCTTTGCCTCGTTGGATTTTTCAGCTCATTACTGTAATTTTTCCTTCTGTTGATGGTTGATTCTCTTTGTGACTGAGGACGTGGAGAATGCTGTCTTTCCACCACAAAGTATCGCGATAGCGAAGAGTCAAGTGCTTTTTCATTTATCGTAAATTTTCTTCATAATGGTGCGTCCTTTATGCGACAAAACTACCCTCACACGTCTCTTTGCTTTCATTCTTCTCCTACCAACGACCGTCCTTAGCGCGCCCTCTGCACCATCAGCAACCTGGCTCTACCCCGATCCCAGCGCAACTCCTACCTTCAATTATGTCGACACCCTTAACATTTCGTGGCAAAGCAACTATCCTAACGCCTATGTTATTCTATGGTGCGGCATCCCAAACCTCTCGAATATAAACCTCTGTAGGTACCCAAGAACCGCTATGCCCCACTTTCCAACTAAGTACTCTTTTTCAGGTTCAAACAACTCCGTTACCTCGACAGGGAGTCAGCAACTCAATCTCAATTGCGGCGGCGCCGGGATATGCTACTGTGAGATTTCATCGCCGAACCTCAGTCCTGCCGCGGATGGCACGTCGTTTAGTTCGGACAGTGGGGCCTGGAATGTCAAGGAGGATTCTAGTTTGAAACCCGTGGCTTGGAGTCAGAATTCAGCGGAAGCTCCTGCAAACACGAGTACGGCGACACAGGCTACGACGACACCAACTTCATCGACTTCATCGACATCGTCGACTTCGGCAACTGCGACGGGTTTAACATATAATCCAACCACGTCCAGTAGCCTCAGCACGGCTAGCAAAGCGGGCATAGGTGTCGGGGTTGGCGTTGGCGTGCTGCTAGCACTGGCGGGTGCTTTCTTCGTCTTTCGTATGCGGAAGAGACGACGGGTGAACAGGCAAGACGATGCACGGGAAGTGAACTCGGACACAGGGTTGATGAAGAAAGAGACGGATAATGTAGGGCTGAAAGGAGTGCACGAGCAGGGGCCAGGAGAGGCGCACGAGATGGAAGCAATGACTGAGACTCTGGCGGAGATGCATGGAAGCGAGGTACATGCTGAATTAGATGGAGCGTCGGCCGCTGTTGATAGTAGGTAAGGTTAGGGTCGCGTTCTAAGTGACTAGGCTTGCCATGTAGGTATTTATTTTATTAGTTCGATATAGTATATAGTTACACTTGTTGTGAATGCTGAAGATTTCTCATGCTTTGGAAACAGACTTAGCTTTGCTAGCAAAGACGTTCTCACTACTTTTTTTCAGGGACACAAAATATCCCCTTCGAGTAATGAAATCTTTTCACGAGCAGAAACTTTTCCATCAAATTCTTTCAGGTTTTCACAAGATTCTGATTAAGTAACTGAAATGTGCCCACTAGAAGAGATGTTCGCATTAAACTCTTTATGGGTCACAAAATATTCCCATCGGAATGGTGGAATGGTCCCACTAAGCTCTTCAAGGAACACGAAATATCCCCTTCGTTCCTGTAGGACTTTGTTTCTCGCCATGACTTCATCGACTATCACCCCTGTAGACCATTTCCCATCTGTGCTTCCATCCAAGGAGCCGCAATTGCTTTGTCTCCTATTTTTCTACCTGGAGTTGTTCCACCAGAATCATCATGGACGTTTTGGTGTTTGGAAAAGTGGTTTCCACCTTCCCACCTCTGGATTTGGTAATGGCGGCCCAAAGTTAAGATCGACAAAATCGTCATGGCCCGTAATCAAACTTATAGTCCAGCAGATCGCATTCCGGTACCACGTACTTGACTAATTTCCGCTCGATGGGAACAGCTGCGGCGGTAGCTACTCCAGGTGTTTTTGTGTCTGGCAACTGGCTTCGAACGAAGCATTGCCGTTGTGGACCATCATCAATCTGGCTCTGTAGTCTATCAATGTACATGAACTCTCGTCCGAACGCAAGTAACGATAGACTTGACGGAAAGCTGAAGATTTCGTTTGTATGCAACAACCTAGGTAGAATTTCTTATCGAAAACTAGGGGAAATCTTAGAATCACCAGTCCCAGACTAGACCTCGATCTAATCGGGCTAGAAAGGAGCACATAGGTTTGAACCTTTATGCATTGTGGCTGGACCTCTCCTAACGATTGCAATCGGCTGGCTCTAGTCGGCCTATCAGGCAGCCCAGCAGTACAAGGCATCTTATTTGGAAGCAGGCTTTAAACTGAATTGTATTCTGAGCTCAACTATTGAAAGGTTGGTGGTGAGGATGATAGTATCAAGGGCCCCACAGGAGTTCACCCGACGATTTTTAAGCAGCCGCGCGTTTGCCGACCTCTTGCGCCCAGGATTACCCCTCGTGTCCTCACCCCCCCGTGTCTTACATGTCACGTCTCAAGACATATTTTATGTCTTCGTCCACGTCGGGTCTGCGACATGGAAGTGCCGCGCGACACATATTGTCTGACATCTTGCCTGGTCTCTTCGCAGATTTTTTGTATCATAAGCTAGCAGGGAATCCTTCCAGATGTCTTAAATCACTGGTAGTTTTGAGACATTTCCTTCGCGCAAACACTTGAAGGGTTTGGTCTCTAGGAGATTCTAGGGACCTACAAATCTCCGTTTTCCGAGTCATTTGAAGTTTTCAGTCACTTATGAACCCTGGTCTCCCTAAAAGTCCAACCATGAACAAGTCCCTGGAATTTCTGGAGTTTGGCTCTATTAAGAGTATGCAAGACCGGAAGGTCTTTAAGGTCAGAAGGAATTTAAGTTCAAAAGGTGTACACTTTCCAGCCGTTTTACACTCTTAGAGAATGCATAAGCTCAAAAGCTCTACACTTTACGTATTGGAAAGAGCATTACTGAGAAAGCAGTACTAGAGGGTGTACACGTTCAGAAAGAAGTGAGCCAAAAAGTTGCAGCCGTCAGCAGCTAATATTAGAGGTCCTAGCTTGATTTAAACCCATAAGGGAGGATAGATCGTAACGACAAGCTAAGCTAGTTTTCCTAGGAGAGATCTTCGAGGCCAATACTCTTATGAGGTTCAACCGTCTATTTTTTTTGACCTCATACCGACTCCACCTAACTTTATTCCTGGGAGAACGCACTTATGAGACTCCACAAAGGGCCAGGACGAGAACCACTTTCTCTCGGGTATCAAGCCAGCCAGAAAAACTTCCGAGGACTTATTGTGCTATATAAGATAGTAGATTGAAAGAGGCTCAGAAGCATGTGGGCCCAACCGCAACATAGTGACGAAAGCCTTACTCTAATTATACCGTACGCTTCCAGATCAATTGAGGTTCTACACCAGGCGGGCTTCGATCACTCCTTTGGCCTCCTTATCGCATCGAACACCAAAGGCCTTCGGTAAGGTTTCAGGCGACCCTCAAGAATTCATAGAAGAGTATATCGCAGGACCAACAGAGCCCTCAAAGAGAAGACCTCTTTCATGTTGAACTGAGTTCGCCACAAAGTCAGGCAACCATGTTCGCTTCTTCGAGCTTGGTCTTGATGAGGTGCTGCCCGGCTTATATCTCAACTGTGATCGCATAGAATTACGGTAGTAACCGGCGATTTCTGGTAATACAACAACGTTTTCATTATTCGCGTACGTCGGCCCAAGGTTTTAAATTTTCCGACCGCTTAACGAAAAGGGTTTTAGCTATTTGCATCTTTGGGGGTTTGCGCATACCGCCAGTAAGGACGTGTTTCGATTATATGCGACACTCAACGTATTGATAAAGGACAGTCTTCTTCAGCAGATCTCTGTAGGATATCAGCTCTATTTTATTGCATCGTTCTATATTATTGTCGCTCATCCTAAGGAACCAGCAGACATGACGCCACAGCGGTTTTCTTTATTTGTCGTACTCACAGCGACGCTGAGTTGTTTTGTCTCCGGAACTGTAGCATTCCGACATGCAGGAAACGATGTGCCGAGTCGTATCCAGCCCCGAAAAGCAGACCCATGGACAAGCACCATACCGGGAGCCCTGTTATCAAGGAGATATGCGGATATTCTTGACACCTGCTACCCAGGTCACACCTGTCCCGGTCTGTACGCTTCATGCCCCAAAAACCAGGCCCAATTCGATATCGTCAAATCCGCCATCCAAGACGCGGGCTACCTAGCCATTGCAGCGCTACGCGCCCTTAAAGCAGATACCACACACGGCCCCGCGCAACCGGCCCCCCATTATTACTTCTTTTTCGAAAACACGGCCACCGTCAGAGAATACGTTACCAGCATCTTCCAGAACATTGCTAACTGCATCGCCGGCAATTGTCCCTTCTCACTTGCGTTTTGTGGGGATAACCATGGTTGGTGTCCCCAAACACCGGGAACGCTGGAGTACGCACCTTCACCTGCGCAGAGCCTCAATGGCCAAGGCGGCGTAGTGTTCTTGTGCCCGGCAGCCCTCAACCTGACCAGGAACCCATTGCCTTGCAGCACCGCCGGAGGCGCCGACAGTCCGAGCTATGCACTTCTAAGGGCTTTGGTGCAGCTTCCAGGATTGACGGACCCGAACAACGAATGGTTTTCTACATCAAAAGTCGGCGTGAGCAGCATCACTGAAATGGGTAACCGCGGCAAGTGGGGTGTCAGCAGTTTGGGATGGGGTACCAATGGAGATGGGTTGATGGCCAGGGGCAAGGGGAACGCGGAAAACTTTGCTAGGTTCGCAAGCTGGAGTTGGGATCTGGGATATGGTGGGAATCCATGGACGGGTGGAAATTGTAGCAGTGAGCGTTGGGACCCTTTTGTTACTGGGAATGGTTTGGTTCCGATTTCCTAGGCCGGGCATAGTAGCGTATTGCTGTACAACAATTGAAGCAACGCAAAGCAATAATATCAGATGTACGAAGGAAGCGTGTCTCGCACACTAAGGGATGATCGATAGTACGATTCGCAATTTAGGTTACAACCAAGTTGCCTGTTCTGTGCAAAGAAAATTCGCGTTGCTGTAGAATCACACTATCCTGGAGATTGGTAATGAGTGCAACCTTGGTACCTTGGACGCTGATGCTCGCTTTGCATCTGCATACCTACTAACTAGCCTGTGTCTGCGCATTCATCGCAGCCACATGATGTTTATCGGCCTTCGGCCATGAAGGACCAGTGGAACTACCGCGATAAAAGGTTATGCCCGTACAAGTGCGTATACAGTGTGAAGCACTAATCCCTCCCCAGGAATTACTTACCTTTCCAAAACCACAACATCATCACGCTTCTGCCTTTTGGCACCACTCAACCCTGTCTCTTTGCCTTGCTTAAGAATGTCTCCAGAACACATAGTTTTGAAAGACAGAGCTTTTAAAGCAACAAAAATTTGTAGACAATGTCTGCCAAAGACGGAGAGCAAAACAGATCTGTGTCTAGTTCATGGGCATTCGCCATGGTATTATTGCTCCTATTGATTACGAATCTCGCAGGTATACTGCATTCTTCAAGCAAGAACAAATTGGGCTATTGAGTCTCGCGGGTGGGCACTTCCATATTGGCGGTCTTCTCACCAACCTGACATTTAGGTGTGAGGTCGATGTACTGTAGTTGATCATGGCTTTTTCGCTAACCTGGATCTCGCATCTTCTTTAGGCGGCGCTGCTGCCGCACAATTGAGGACTTTGTCTGAGCGTGTAAGAATCCAATCCGGAACGATAATTATCATGATTCTCTTCATACATACAACATACTTACATAACCTCAACTAAGTAGCTTGCTTCGCCACTCCAATATGCCGCTGCAAATAAATCTGTGCCGCACACAGCGAAATCTTGCAAAGCATATCCATCAACTCCACCGTTCGCCGCTTCCGTTTATCCACCCCGCAGCACTCCTCCAGCTTCTTCAAACACCGTGTCATGGCCTCTTGTTCGAATCTGGCTAGTCGCTGTAACTCATCCTTCAAACCCTCATCGGAGCGCTTGTTGCCATCTTGATGGGACTCGAGGAAGTCGGCGGTGTTCAGTGCTTTATCGCTTCGATCGCGCAATATGGCGCCGGCGTCGTTCATGAGTCTGTACATGGCGGATGTATGCTGAGCAAGAGCTTGTGCGTAGTATTTTTCCTCTGCGCTCGGGAAGCAATCGCCGTTATTGACATTTGGATTACCAATTTCTTCACTCCGGTGGCAGGCCATGAGAGCGAGGGAGTGTGGAATGCCAGTACTGAAAGCAGCCGCGCCGTAAACCCAATCGAGAAAGCTTTTGCCGGCTGTGCCGAACACCCCGCGGTGGATTGTTCTGTATTTTCCCGCACCAGAAGATCTTTGCTGTCCTCGCATTGGATGATTTGTGTGAGTATGTAGAGTCGAAGCTCTGCAGCGAGTCGGTTTCGATCATAAGAGCTGGCTCGAAGTATGTCGGGGCGTTGCAGGAACCAATCTACGAAGCGTCCGAGTAGTTGCGTGCATTTATTGAGGTTGTCGGCTTGTAGTCCGTCGTTACAACTGTCGCCGGTCTTGTTTGCGCCATTGGACAGCCCATTCATAAGAGGCTTCGTTGCACTTGCTGCCTACTCAAAACTTGGATCTGGACACGAACTTGTCTTTTCTGACTTGAACAAGCCCTTACTCTCCCTTACACTCGAATATGTTCTCCACTTCTTCCCTTAGACGAATCAAGCTTTGCGCGGCAAAGGTGCCAACCACACTCACGAAGAACATTTGAAAACGAAGGAGCGAGCCTCGGCAAACTGTTCGGCAGCTAACTTTTTGTTCAATGGCAGAACCTGGAAAAGTCGGCTCGATTCAGCTAATAACCAGCTAACAACTGGCTAACCAGCTAAATTTCAGCTAAATTCGGCTAACTCAGCTAATTCAGCTAATTCAGCTAAAATATTTATCTACATGCTCATCTATCTACATGCTCACCGTTCTACTCGCCATTCTACATGCTCATCATTCTACTCGTCATTCTACATGCTCATCATTCTACTCGTCACCCTACATGCTCTCTACTCGCCCACCTACTCGCCCACCTACTCGCTCATCTACTCGCTCACCTACTCGCCCACCTACTCGCCCATCTACTCGCCCATCTACTCGCCCACCTACTCGCTCATCTACTCGCCCACCTACTCGCCCACCTACTCGCTCATCTACTCGCTCACCTACTCGCTCATCTACTCGCTCACCTACTCGCCCACCTACTCGCTCATCTACTCGCTCACCTACTCGCTCACCTACTCGCCCACCTACTCGCTCATCTACTCGCCCACCTACTCGCCCATCTACTCGCCCACCTACTCGCCCACCTACTCGCCCACCTACTCGCCCACCTACTCGCTTACCTACTCGCTCACCCAAATTCCCTACCGAATTCCCTACCGAATTCCCTACCAAATTCCCTATCAAACGCCCTATCAAACGCCCTACATGCTTCAAATTATGAACGCATAACACGGGTCAAACAGTGCTTCAAACAATGCTTTCTACATGGCTTGGGAACAGTACTGTTACCCCCGTGGTTAGTAATCTCCGCTTTCAGCCGAAGGCCGACGCTAGGAAATTCAGGGGATTCAGGGTTTTTACTTCTTCCCACTTCTTTCTTTCGTAGTTCCTACTTTCTATTCCGTACGAAATAATGCTAATTAGCTCAATAGAACGCACTCTTCATGACTCGATACCAAACTTTCGATCAAACGCTCTATCAAATTCCCTACATGCTTCAAAATACGCGTTGAACGAACGCATAACACGCGTCAAACAGTGCTTCAAACAATACTTTCTACTGAGCTTTCTACTGAGCTATCTACTGAGCTATCGACCGAGCTTTCTACTGACCTTCCTACTGAGCTATCGACCGAGCTTTCTACTGACCTTCCTACTGACCTTCCTACTGAGCTACCGACCGAGCTTTCTACTGACCTTTCTACTGACCTTCCTACTGAGCTATCGATCGAGCTTTCTACTGACCTTTCTACTGACCTTCCTACTGAGCTACCGACCGAGCTTTCTACTGACCTTCCTACTGACCTTCCTACTGACCTTCCTACTGAGCTACCGATCGAGCTTTCTACTGACCTTCCTACTGACCTTCCTACTGAGCTACCGACCGAGCTTTCTACTGACCTTCCTACTGACCTTTCTACTGAGCTATCGACCGAGCTTTCTACTGACCTTTCTACTGACCTTCCTACTGACCTTTCTACTGAGCTATCGACCGAGCTTTCTACTGACCTTTCTACTGACCTTCCTACTGAGCTTCCTACTGAGCTACCGACTGAGCTTCCTACTGAGCTTCCTACCAAACGCTCTACCAAACATTCTACATGCTTCAAAATACGCGTCGATCGGACGCATAACACGGGTCAAACAGTGCTTCAAACAATGCTTTCTACATGACTCTCTACATGACTCTCTTCATGACTTCCTTCATGACTCCCTACCAAGCTTCGAATTGCTTCGCATTCAAGGATCAAATTTGTTCCCTATCGAGCATCAAATATGACCCTACCGAACATTCTACATGGCTCTCTATCGAACATTCTACATGGCTTCCTACCGAACATTCTACATGGCTCCCTACCGAACATTCTACATGGCTCCCTACCCCATTAGTTTACCCATTAACTTCCTCATTAACTTCCCCATTAACTTCCTCATTGACTTCCCCATTGACTTTCCCATTGACTTTCCCAGCGCATATATTAAACTGTGTAAATAGCTATTATTTAGATAGTCAAATTAATTATTAATTAACCTATTATACGGGCGCAATAACTATCTAGTCATTAATTCAATATTTGATTGTTAATAAGTAAAATGCGCAAATGTTGAAGAAGTCAACAAAAGAGATAAAATCGATATTAGCTGAGTGCACAGCTAAATCAGCTAAAAACCAGCTAATAGCCAGCTAATAACTGAGAGAGTCAGCTAATTTCGACCGTTAGCTGACACATGAGATTAACAGCTAACTCAGGAAAAGTCGGCAAAAACCAGCTAATAGCCTAATACCGACTTTTTCCCTCTTACGATTTTGCCGATGAGTTTACCATATGGTCGAACAGAACCTCAGCCGAGGCAAAATCACGTAAATATAAAGCATTGAAACAATGAAAAATGTTTTGCATGACATTAAAACTGTTCAAGAAATACGATGATATCGATTAATGTTGATGACCTTTACAAGTATTATCATCTTCAAGATTATGTGACTAACTTTTGATGAGCTTTTAATAAATTCTAAAATCGACGTAGATTTTTGCACATGATAATACATTAACAAGATGAAAATATTTGAAAGTTATAATGACAGTTAAAAAATCGAGGAAAGAACAGCAGAAAGCGAAGAATAACAGGGTTAAGACTAAGGTATCTATGTAGTCGAATACGGCACGCTTTACTGTACAAGGTAATTGCGCATCTATCAGACAATAATCGTTGATGACCACCGCTGCCTGTAGCCCTGATCTCAGCTGTCTGCTAAGGTAGACTTCCAAAATCCCCGTTTTAGCAGTTTGATACCTAACAAGCTCAGAATTGAGGGTTAGGAATGCGGGTAGTCAGTGATTTTTGTCTAGGTTGACCCTGTCCAACAATCTTGAGGTTAAGATTTAGACACTCTAAGCTAGGTCTCTACTCCGAGCCTGATAGCGATTTCGAGACACGGTGACAGCCTAGTACAACAATGGAGGAATCTTTGAGTAATTCAAGTGACCAGGTGAGGAAGAGTCTTACAACTGTGGCAGACGCTTTGAGAAGAATGGCCCCTGGACTAATTTGATCACCATCGAAGCTTGCTGTTCTTCATTCATTTCCTGCGTATGTAGAAACCTATCATTAGCATCAGCTTAATTGTTGACCAACGTCAGGCTTCTGAACGAGACACGCCGCACCCGAACGGAAAAGCTTGACAGTATCATTGGCAACCTCGAGGGGTATCGTGCGGAGACAAAGTAGGGTTTACTTAGGCTCGCTTCATTGTTGTTGTTATGTACGCTTACTTGTCGTTTCCAGAAAGAACATCATCGAACAGGCGATCCTAGAGAAAAATCCAGCGGCACCCATCCAACCAGGCAACAGTACTGAGGCACCCTCTGGAAGTACTAGCCATATCCGCGAGAGCAACGCCATCGCCTCTGAGCTGCGTAGTCGCTGGGAACCTGGTTCTGATAAACCCACCATCAAGTCAGCTAGAGAATCACCGATGGTGCATCAAAGCTCTGAATTGCCGCTATCAACCCACAGGACTTTGGCAGGAAAGACCATTGCAAGATTGAATGCCTACGACAAAGTATCCGCAAGTTCGCTTGACAAATTCTACAAGTCAAAAGAGCGGTCACGACGCGATTCAGCACAGTGGTCTGCTGGTGGTAGTGGTGCAGCTACGCCAGTTGTTGGAAATGGGGATCCTCGATTGATTGGTCGTACTATGGACTACGATGCTAGTAGGGATCCGAGGCTGCGTAGATGAAAAGACTTTGTATTTCGTTTTCTCGATCGATGCAGATCAAGTCGGTTCTTCATGTCCATCCTCAAGCTCGTGAGGCGATTCGCTATCAGGAGTTTGGGGTGAACCTCGATCTCACCAAAGGTACCGGGAGACGTCGGTGCCGACTTGGTTGATGAACTCGGTAGCTACTTTGGGGTTTTTTGCACAACATACCCTCAGAGGAGTACCTACTCGTGCATCGTCACCCTCCCAATGTAAGAACACACGTTTCAACACCTCTCGGGTTTCTAGACACGCAGAAAGGAGTCCTTAGTAGGCTGTCTTTTAGCGATGGCTGTAAGAACCACAGTACATCAATAGGTGTAATGTTATCTGTGCATATCGTTTCGTCGCCGGTGATGAACTTTTGGTGACCTGGTCATGGCTCCACTTTGATGTATATCAGAAGCGTTTAGGGTTTGAGTATCTGCAAGGGCAGGTCGTCTCGATAGATCACTTCTGTCTAGGTTTGTTTTGAGCAGTTCTAGGGTTCTTCGATGTGATGTTCCTCTGCGTAAATGTTTTCTTCCTAGTGAACGTATAGCATGCCTCCTTTTATGTAAACACAGTGCTTAAATTTTGCACAGGATGAAACATTAGGATTCGATCAAACAAGCTAAAAGTATGTAATGAACAACGCTGAAAGGTAAAAAGTACACTCGACCATCGAAGAAATCCAAAACCAACCGAGACCTATATCCAACAATTTCCATCAAAACACTCTCCTATTACAACCCTTTCAACCCCCAAAGCCCAGCGAACTTCTGTCACCTCTAAGCCGTTCCATTAGTCCCCTCGTGCTCCTCCTCCTTAATCTCTCCCATACTGCTCCCTTCCTCCACCGCACTGAAACCCACCGCGTTCTTCTCCCTCCCACGATCCATACTAGCGTCCCTCGCATCCGGCACGCTCCTGCCCTCCAGATGCCACTCCTGAATACTCCGGATAATATCCACCGCCAACTGCCCGTTCTTCTTCAACGCTTTCTCCCAATGAAGGGGGATCTTCTCGCTTAATGTCAGGTACCGCGCCACGGATCCAACCATCATTTCCCGCATAGGGTTGTCCTCCTCGGTATTGGCGTAGACGTACTGAACCCTCCGCAGCCCGGGGTAGGTCTCGTTATTGTGGTAGAAAGCGCGTACAGTCTCGACGCAGTCGTCACCTAGCTTGGCAATCTCCAGCTTCTCGCTCAAGAGATACAGATCCAGCAACGGTCCGACGTCCTTCTCTTCCTCGGGGTATCGAAGGGCTTTGGAGTAGAGCCAGCCGACGAAGAGCTCAAAGGTGAGGTCGTCGGTGTCGGGAAGACCAAAGGTTTGACTGCGCTTGTCCTTGGCGTAGAAAATAGACCTGAAGAAAGGGGAGTGGGAGCAAAGGAGCTTTTCGTGGAGGATCCAGTGGGTGTTTTCGGGCCCGACGTAGATGTCTACAAGGGCATGGGAGAGGAGTCTGTGGGATTGAGGTTAGCCAATTGAAAGCTTGGACGATTATTGTGGGAGAAGATGGATAAATGGGGAAAGCGCACTCATTGAGAGGTTTCTCGGGTTTTTCGTTCATGATGCTGATTGGGGCACTGGTGTCTTGGATGAGCATAGTGAATATGTGAAGTGGGATGGGAATGCAAGCATACAGAAATGCGATTGGGGATGTGTATAATGTGTGTGGATTCGATTGGGAAATAGCAGTAGCTTGATGTATATTTATCAAAGAGGTTGGGATTAACTATATGTCAGGCTGGTAATTGTGGCTGGGGATATCCAAGTTTCACAGTGGCGATGACGTGTGATCACTGCGACGGACGCTAGGGATCAAGTTTTGCCGATGCCGGTCAAGGCATTACTGTGGAAGGTCATCATCATAGCTTGTGGTGCAGCTATTCCACAAATATCAAACTATCACAGCATTGTCGTTGTGTGCTCCGTCTCCACTTCACAGAACCAAATGGCGACATGTCTCAAGAATCTCCGACTATAGAATTGTGAAGAATTTTGAACCTTTGTCCGCCCAGCTGCCATGGAGATCATGATTTGGGACTTGCCCTGCAGATTGTCCCTCTGTACGAGATCAGTGTTTGCCAACCTCAGCGTCTGTGGCAAGCTGATGACAAGCACGGCTTATCAAGTTCTTCTTCTGACGCCTCTGTTGACGAAAGTCCCTTTGATCCTGCGAAGTTCGCCTGTCATTGATGCTGTAAATTAATCTTCTGATATGTTTGTTGTTCAACATCCGTGCGAATTACCTGAATACTGCGGGCGCTGTGTACCTGGTGTTGCGTACATTTGCTCTAACCATGGCCTTAGTGTCAATCGGCCTGGCGACGGTGAGCTGTGTTGGCATAGGGTGTTTGCGTAGATTTCTCCGTGTTATGGCTTTTCATCTCACTTTGTCTTGACCACAACTTCTTGGATTGTCGACGACTCTTAGAAGGTTCAATAGACTTCCAGCATTCTTCTTGAATCCTATCAACTTTTATCCAGAACTACTCCTACCATAGCCCATTCTGCAACCATACCTCCAAGATGACAGCTCCAGCACCTCAGGTGCTAGTCCTACCTCTAGCGGACGAGACCAAATTCAACGAAATTTACAGTGGTCTCTACTCAGCAATCTCAGGACTGTACCTTACGGTTCGGAAAACCACTGTGGATGATGCGTACAGCTTTCTCCTCAGCCACGGACCCTCGGCAGTGCTCGTCGACGGCGGACTTGCCTCCACGCAGCACCAACATCTCCAGAAGCAACTCGCTCGCTACGCCAAAGCCGGCGGCACCGTTATATTTGGCTGCATGTTCTACTCCCTTACGGACTCTTTCGCCTTGAAAGATCTCTTTGAGACTTTCGACTTAGATTGGGCATTGGGGGATTACGGCCGAGCAAAGTTCTCGTTGAACGCGGCTCTAAGGCCAATTTTTGGGGCCCAAGTGTTTGCGAGGCTCGAGCAGACCTATGATATGAAGTGCTTGCAGCTCTTGTACGCGCCTCTTTTTGGTAGAGTCTACGTACCCACTGGACGCTCCAGATCGGCGTCTCTGCTCTATGCTGCTTCAGGGATCGATCAGGGGGAATCACCCGCCGTCTTCACCCGGTATGGTCAAGGGTTCCTGGGTTATGTCGGGGACTTTGCCAACGAGGAAGGCTCTCAAGCCTTGACTATGGCTATGCTCGGTACGCCTTTCTTACCTTTCTCCCCTCTTGAATCCATGCTAACCCAGAAGCAGAGGTTGCCGCCAAACACCTTCCCAGCGTCATGGTGACAACACCCCCACTTGTAGCCTTCGCTCCTGCAAATCCTGGCTGTGCTGTCTGCGGAGCCTTGACGCCGGCTTTTGAGTGCAATGTTTGCCGCAAGATACAGTACTGCTCCACCGTGTGCCAGACGGCTGATTGGAACGCTCATAAGGAGACTTGTGTACATCAGCAGTGATTCGCGGCTAGACCAGTCTCAAGGCTCATAGGTTGGAACCAGTTTCGGCAGGGTGTATTGTATTATTTCGCTACCGTTAAGAATACAGGGTTCTCGCTAGATCGAGGCTTATAGTGCTAAAAGAGTCTCAGGAGGACATGTGTATTTATTTCGCAACCAGACAGCAGCTGGACGTATTCAGCACAATGCAATATTCTCAGACTGCCTTCTTCTAGGTGGTTCTTACTCCAGTAAGGCTTTTCCTTTTTAAAAACTCCATCTCTACCTATTACTATTTTTTTCTCTCTACCATTCGTACCCTTTCTTCCTACAATTCCTCCACATACGTCGTGAGCGACACTTGACGCAAGCGCTGAGTCTACCACTTGACTGGAAGCCTCCCCAAATTCAAACCACTTCTGCTCTACTAAATACAAACTCCGTGTGGCGTGCTTGAGATTCGTACTTGAAACTCCCTGTTCAATGCATGTACATATATCCCAGAAGGCAATATGCGTACATAAGTAAAAAACGATAACTGGAAAAACGAGGTGGGAAGGACAGAAACCACCCGGTGTAATCCAAACAATTCTCATCCTCTTCTCTCTCTCTCTTCCCTCTATCCACTGCTACTACAGTACTACCCTCCCACCCTCCCACACCTTCCACTCCTAAAATCCAACCCGAAATCCCTCTTTCCCATCAGCCTTCGCACTTTACCGTTTGTTGATCCTGTTACCTACTCTAAAATCCTCGACTCGTTCCGACAGTAGGGAATATCTTAAGAGAAGAATGAGAAGAGCGATAGGCTGGCTATCTGAATGGTAGGGGGTGGGATTAGCTTTCGATTTATTTTCGTCATTCATGAAAGTACTATTTAAGCGGGTTGGGACAAGAAAGCACAAGACCTGTTGTCTCGAACGGCCGGCATGGGCGAATAGAAACGGCCGTCGAACATTCGCGCTGTTCCGCAGTGCTTTTGCTCGCTTCGACAAATATCATTTGGAGCAATTGATATCTAGATGGATTAATATTTTACCATTCCGCAGGACGCAGAGTTAAGCAAGGTAAGTCAGATTGGTCATGCATAGTATGCAGCTCTTGCTCTTTCACTGAGCTTGCACCACCAATTCAGCAGTCAGCGCTTCCGCTTTGATACTAGCCTCGTAGAATTATCCTTCGGACTGGAGAGAATCCTCTCTTGCACATGGACTACAGTGTCGATAGACTATCTTAGATTTCTAGTGTTGCATATTCCTTCATTGCTCGAACCCATGTTTCTTTTTGAACCTGTATCAAACGCTATGGAAACATCCAAATTCCACTGTGCCTGCGTTGGTCAATAAGAGTGATGGCAATACTCCCATCACGTTGAAGGATTCTCCACCACGAAATACCCTTCGGTTTTAACAAGGCCAGCCCTAAATCCTTCAAGGGTATCTTCGTGCTTGAGACCTCTAATCACCAGCTTTTGTAATCCCTCGGATGGCGCCAGTCGCCGGATAAAGGGCTCGACCTATTTTCATTAGCAAAACTACCTGTAATGTATGTAGTGCTTGACAAGCTCACCCTAAACCCTTCGTTTTCATCTACCTTCATTTTCAGAAAATCCAAAGTCAATTCTTTCAGCGACGGGAATCTCAAATCATGGAGTCTGCTGTTGAGAAACTGCTCCGTCCACTCCGTCCATGTAGATTTCGGGTCTGGGTCCCCACCCAACTGACTAACCATATACGACTCATTTGGGTCGAATCTGAGAATTACAGAGCGTAGAAATGTGAGCCTGCCCTGAGGTTGACGCGGCCCGTAATTGGGGACTTTTAGGAAGTTAGCTAAAATCGACGGAAGAAAACCTAAAAGAAATACAAAGCCTTATTAGACTGTCATAGGTCACAGTAGGAGATAGAAACAAGACATTGCATAGAACATATAATCACAACGATATGCCTACCTCGGGACCAACCATCAATTCCTCTGTCCCTGAATTTCTCAATCGCCTCGGGGTTGGGAAAGCTGAACACATTTCGCCCGTACAATATTGGGAGAGCCTCGTTGTATACCTTGCGGCAAGTGCGCAGCAACGTAGCACTGATGTCGGATATTGGATTGTGGTCAGACAGCAAGATGCTTCTCTTGCCGCCGAGGAGCTTGTTTGCTTGTTTGGTACTGATTGAACTCGCCGAGACAAGGAGGTGATCGTAGATTATAAATCTAATCTCCAGCGGGATCGCGTAAAGTAATGGGCAGCGCTTTTGTAGTGTAACTGAGAACTCCGGCAGCACTGATTCGTCCGTGGCCTCGATGACTGTCGCCACGGAGGCCTTTGTAGCGACGTGACAAGCCGGCTTGGGAACAATCTCCGAATTGGGCTGGGTAACAGCCTTTCGACTCGAATTGGATGCGGTCTTCACCGTTGGCTTAATATACATCTGAATCATGATTGATCGTCAGCGCCGTTAACAGGTATTCACATGGTAGGATTAAGGGTGGAAGATGCAGAGTACAACGTAAGTTGCTGTTCATGAGCGAGCAGAGCACCCTACGATCAAAGCTTACCCTCTGTGGTTTCTTTGCTGTTGTCTTCCCGAGATCTTGAGGAACGAAAGCCACGGGATCGTGAGATGGCCTTCCTAATTGAAAACTAAACGTGAAAGAGAAGTAATTCGGAACACCAAAAGTAAACGACGAAAATCCCGACATGATGGGCAGTAATCGTATCTGATAAATCCCGGTGAGATGGAGAAGTGGTGAGCGACTTAGATATTGAAGGTAGATGCGATGCAACGGCCAATCACTTTAGGAAAGCGATAGATCTTGCATCTATATCGTCCGTATCGTTCTCCCAATATCTGTGAATGAAGGTGACTCTAACAGATTTAGAAAAACATGTTACAGGAGGTTGTTAAGCTGTGAAGTAGGACCATATACGTAGAAGAGTGGTTGAGTGATGAGGGTAATAAAGTGGGTTTCAAACACTTCAATATTCGGAAGGTGCGGTTCTGGCTTAGTTCAACACAACGTGACCCACTGTTTAAGTTGAATGTAAGTAAGGTGTCCTATCGATACTTACAAACCCCTAGAATTGAACAGGGTAGAAATTCATGAGTAGAACTACTTGATTCTACACCAAAATCGAGCGGGTGCACAAGTAGTCCTAATTCAACTCGCTAGTCTATTCCATTTCAGGGGTAAATACGAAACATAACAGTAGCTCCACCAGTTTACTTCACCATCTTGACCCTCGTGATATCCCACATGGAACGCCTCAAAAAGCCTTTCCCCGATTTACATAGGTGGAGGAAGAGCATTTCGCTGACAAGGGGCCCTGGCTGCTTCTCTGCTACGGGCGACACTTCGATCTCCGTCCCAGCGTTGTCATAGGCCACCTCACTGTTGTTCCTTTGGCTGCATCACCGTTGAAGCATTGTCGGGTATGTCCTCCTGTGTACATATATCGAAAGGGGCGTATTGGTCAAAATCATGAACTCGAGGGAGATTCATCGAATGCATGTTGATTGCACCCCACTTAACTGAACCCAGATGTTTCTATCGCCATTAGAGATTATGCCTATTTACATATTGAAGCTAATTCTGCTTCAACGAGCTGGGCGGGGCCGTCAAGCTGCCAAATACCAAAGCACAAACACCCAACATGCCAACTCCGCCGATGGCATATGCAGCATCTCGACCAGCCCACCAATACAAAGTGCAAAATAGCAACGGACCGCAAGATCTACCTACTTGACCTGGGGAATTGATTAGTTGAGTTCTGCTTGCAAGATTGAAGCGAGTACAACTCACCCCAACTCCGATGATTCCCGAGCTTTCCCCCTCTCTCCGATTCTGCAGCTTCAAAACTACTGAGGCTGTTCAAGCCAGTCACAACCGTCGCGGTCGTAACGGCCAGGAGGCTAGCAGCACCGTAAAGACCAGCTTCGGTGGTGAGTCTACCAAGGAGGAAGAAGCTGACGGCACAAGCCAGCACCCCTAGTTGTACAACGCGTAGAGGATGCAGCCTCCTCGTGACGGTACCTTGTAAGATGGAGGCGATGAGGCCGATGAAGCCAAGGAGCTTGCCAGACTGTGTGGATGTGTAGCCAAAGAGATCGTACGTCATAAATGGAAATGAAAATTCCATGCCGCTGAAAAATAGGATGAAGACAAAATGCGTGAAATTCAATAGTAAATGCGAGTTCGTGCGAACATGTCTTTGCGGTGTCATGTTTTGGGTCTTTCTTGACGATCCGTTCGCTGAGATTGTTGTTCGTGAGGATGGTAGGGTTTCGGGAAGACACGAATATAGATAAACGGTCTCGATAACGATCAGAAGTAGGGAGACTCCAGCGGCCGTGGCAAAGGGGTTCGCAGCTACCGTTTCAATATTCGCTAATGCCGCTCCCAGTGCGGGTCCGAATGTGAAGGCAATTGAGAAACATGCCCCTACGAGAGCCATTGTTGCGCCGCGCTGCTTATCATCACTGATATCTGCTGCCATGGCTGTTGCTAGTTGTACATTTCCTTCGCTCAGGCCTCCCACTACCCTGCTGGCTAGGAAGGTCCGAAAGTCGGTGGCTGCGACCCACAGCGCGACCGAGAGAATATTGCCAGCCATAGACCACAGCAACGCAGTTCGACGTCCGTACTTGTCAGACAGGGAGCCAATGAATGGTGAAGCAATTGCTTGGAGGAATGAAAATAGAGAGCCAAGGGCGCCACCCAGAAGGACTATATCATAGCGATCGCTTATTGGACGTGAAAAAGACTGCTTATAGGTATTGAGCCCAGCAAAAATGCGACTGAGGACTGAATCTGATGACTGTGCAGGAGCCTCTGAGTTGCGGTAGAATTCGAGGAGCTTAGGGAACAGTGGTAGGATGAAGGTGAAGGAGATCTGGAATTATTAGCGTTGTGAGCTCCGGCAACAAAGACTAACTTACTAGATCCAGTAATAAGGATATGAATATAACTCTCAGAATTTGGTTTCGTTTAGCTTGTGGTACCGGCGCAGCGGACATTGCGCGAGCTTACGAGGCACGACGGCCACGTAGATATACTCTTTCCCGCCCTAGTTTCGTTCTTTTTACGGAAGAGCGTCCGATGCGAGCAGAATTATAAGTAGCGACGTGACAGCGGACGTAGTAGTGAGCGAAAGGTCATTGTACGGAACCAGTATGTATCTTTCCTTCAGGTACCTGATTGAGAGACTCGATGACAGCCATGTATTGTCAGTGAAGCCGAGGCTGCCCGGGCACGCCGGGTACACAAAGTTGGGAGACGCTGCCGCAAGCCTAAAAGTAACCGCCAAAAGCGCCACCATGTCGGATATGCATCCAAGCACTGCCGGTCTGTCACTACTTTACTCGTTACACCAATTAGATAGCAACTTATATCCACGCCAGCTCTTTCACTGCATTCGATAGTGTGAATGTGGGGGTATACACGGCTGTTAGGCCGTCCACCAAGCCCGCCCTACTGCAGAGGATATACTTGCAGTGACTGATTCACCATGGATGGCGGCAAAGCAGATCTTTTTAGGTAGTAGTAGTAAACCTTACTTTAAGATCCTACCTTACTTTAAGGTCCTACTTTACTTCAATGTCCTACTTTACTTCAACCTCCTCTGTCGGCACTGGGTAGTTCTGTCTGATTTATTTACCCCTCTTACAAAGCTTCAAGGCCCATGGGAGCTGCGTTAATGTAAGTCGGTCAGCATAGCGGTTAAGTTCATGTGGATAGATTATCATAATTAACATTCGCTATCAACCGAGTCTACTCAATACGCCGTGACAACCCACAAGGCCTAATCGAGCCATCTCGAAGCCTGAGCGTTGTGTGCTCGAAAATCAGTCTTGACGAACAATGGCATCACTATTTTCTCCTATCCAAGTAGGCAAATGTCAACTTGCCCATCGGCTTGTCTACGGTCCCATGACCCGTTTCCGCGCATCTGATGATCACGTCCATGGTCCCCTTGCCACCGAGCATTACGCTCAACGTGGTGCTGTTTCCGGTACTCTGATCATCACCGAAGCCACCTTCATCTCGCCTCGCTGCTCTGGTTATCCGAATGTCCCTGGCATCTGGAAAAAAGCGCAAATCGATGCCTGGAAGAAAGTGACGGACGCAGTGCATGAGAAAGGCAGTTACATTTTCTTGCAGCTATGGGCCTTGGGCAGGGCAGCTCTTCCAGAGGTTATGGCTGAAGGAGCGGGGCGAGATGGGATTGTGAGCAGTAGTGCGGTGCCGATTGAGGAGGGTCGACTTGTACCGCGGGCATTGAGTGAGGAGGATATCTGGAGCTATATCGGGGATTATGTGCAGGCTGCGAGGAACGCCGTCGAGGCTGGATTCGATGGGGTGGAAATTCATGGGGCAAATGTTCGTACATCCATGACATTTTTGCCTTACTGAAGAGTAGAGCAAAGTACTTAACAGTGTTCTAGGGATACCTAATCGATCAATTTACGCAAGATACTTGCAATAAGCGAACAGGTATGACACTACTTCTATCTTTGCTCCAAAAAGATTGACGGTAGTTGTGCTCTTTTACTTACATGGAGCAGACGCCTGGGGTGGTAGCATCGAAAAGCGCGCTCGTTTTGGCCTTGAAGTAGCTAAGGCCTGCATCGCTGCCGTTGGCGCAGACCGAGTTGGAATTCGTTTGAGTCCCTTTAGCCCATTCCAGGCCATGAAAATGGAAGACCCTGGCCCACAATTCAGCTACCTAATCGAAGGACTGAAACAATTGAAGCTCTGTTACCTCCACTTGGTTGAGTCCCGTATAAGTGGACCTGTCGATATCGAAGGCGTCGAAAAGCTACATTTTGCGCTGAAAATCTGGAACAATATGAGTCCAGTTTTGGTATGCGGTGGTTACACAGCGGAGACAGCAAAGAGGGCGGTCGATGAGGACTATAAAGGCTATGATGTTCTGGTAGTGTTTGGGAGGTACTTCATCAGCACTCCGGACCTGCCGTTCAGGGTACAGCACGGGATTGAGTTTACGAAGTACAATCGTGATACCTTCTACACCAAGGGCCCAGAGGGCTATATCGATTATCCTTTTAGCAAGGAGTTTGAGGCGGTATCACCGTCGAAGACAAAATTATAGAAAAGAAATACTTGGATATTAGAGGCTTAAAGTCTAATAAATCTAGCAAGAAAGCTCAGACGGAAATTAAATCACTGCAATTAAGATTGTAGCTGAAAAGCAACGTTGTGTACGAGGAAATCCATCTCTTGGTCGAGTTAATCTTCGTAAATAATCCCCAGACAGGAGACTGCATCAGATCGTTACAAGATTTCCATTCAGAATTATTTGACATAGAGGAACTGGAGATAAAATAATCAGGCTGAACAATCAGATCCACAAGCGGCTAGGTAAGCAGGACATTTTATCTTTCTTTGAATGATGGCTGGAGCTATGGTCAGAGTCCCTCTGTACGTATTCACTTGCAGTGGTTTTAATCGAGGCAAAACAATGAGCATCTTAGCAGCATTGCTAATTTGGAAGTACAGCTATGTGATCGTCAAGAAATACAACGTTTATTGTGTCAGTTGAGAAGGAGCGTTTGCGGTGATGCTTCTCACCCGCTGCAGACTCCCTGCGAAACTTGAGTCCCTCGAAGTTCGGGTCACACAAGTATCGTCCTACAATCGCTCGTATTGTAATATGGAAGATTCCGTACCAGCTTCATTTCGCACGTGGCTGCAGCCACTAACAAGCCCGACGATTGAATCCTCGAGCACTTCGATTTGGAAGCTATGGCGGGTCTTGGAGAAGCCGCTAGCATCATTGCCATTCTCCAGATAACAGGCTCTGTCCTCACCTTTTGCTACGATTACGCGCGAAGCTCGAAGGAGAGAATTGCTACCGTGGAGCGAGTGACCACTGAGCTTGAAGGCCTTAAAGACATTCTCCGGCGACTCGAAGACATCAGTATCAAAAACCCTGCTGATTCGGCAATAAGTGCGCTCCGCTCCCCCAACGGATAGCTTCACCAGTGCGGGACCCTCTTGGAGGGCTTGAACCATGCTTTGAAAAGGGCTACATTTGGCAAGGGTTTGAAGAAGATTGCTGGGAAGATCGTATGGCCGTTTCAGGAGAAGGAGATGCGTGAAACACTGCTCGAACTCGAGCGGTACAAGTCCGCCTTCAGCTTTGCGACTATGCTTGATACTCAGTAGGTCCGAACAGTTTGCAATTGTTCTAAACTTCTACAAGCCCCGTTCTTCAAATTCAGGCTCTAGGGGTAGAGGGTTTATTCTCAGACATCGATCGATGTGAATGGATGACTATCCTAAAAGGACATTACAAGTCTTGGTAGTGTGTTGCTATCTAGTGCAGAATCACGAGATCACATTTCCGTACATGTCGACCATAGAATGCGGGACTATGGCAGATTCACAAACTTGAAAAACGCTAACCTGAATCAGTGCCTTGACAGACAACATCAGACAGCGTCTTGTAGACCTTACCGAATCAACAGCATCCGCTACGTGCCAGAGTAATAATGCCAAAATACTCCTCAGGTTGCGCGGAACAGACCCGTCAATTGACCATAAACTAGCGCGGAAGAAGCACGAACCCTCGACTGGGAGCTGGCTGCTAGAACATCCCCGGTACGGGCAATAGAAAATGAGCTCTGGGGAGGTCTTATGGCTCCATGGTATCCCTAGCTGTGCATCGTTGAGGATCTTCGTATAGCCTTCCCAAGCAGGCATATTCTCTACTTCTACTTCTACTTCAACTTCGGAGATCAAAAGAAGCGGGGCATACGTGACATGCTGCTGTCACTACTTGCACAACTTTGCGAGAAGATAATATTGGAAAGCGTCGAGGTTCCCTATAAAAGCTGCCAACAAGGATCCCGTGAAGCCGATGAAGATGAGATAATGGTTGCCTTCTCAGAAACTTTGAAGTGCGCTGGGACTGTTTATATAATCATAGACGCCTTTGACGAGTGTGAAGATGTTGATGGGATCCGGGAACTATTTCTCAACGATATAGCGGATCTATATCTGCTTATCACGAGCAGTAAGGAGATCGGTATCGAACAAGTCTTGAAGAAATGCTATAACGATGCTTTGAGGGAACTCCAGACCGACCTACTTCAGGTGGATGCAGATGTCAAGCGTCTTGTACAACATAGACTTGATAGTGAGGGAAAGCTTTGGAAATTTTCAAAAAATGCTAAATTAAAAGGAGAAATTGAGGACTGTTTGATCAAAGGTTCGCAAGGACTGTACGTCTCCGCCAATGCTACCCAAAGCGATATGAACCGCGCTCATAATACCTAGGTTCCGCTGGGTTGACCGTCAACTGAATATTCGCTGCAAGTGTTCCAGCGTGGCTACCGTTAAACGAGCCCTCACCTCTATGCCTAAGGGGTTAGACGAGACGTACGAAAGGATCTTAGCCAATGTTCACAAGGATCCCGAGGCCGAGAAAGCCTGCCGTGCCCTTCGGTGGCTGGCCTTTTCAGAGCGTCCTATGCTATTGGCTGAGATTGGTGAAGCGATCATTATCGGACCTGGAGATCAGCGGCTTAACGAAATGGAAACGTTATTTGAGGATGACCTTTTAGGCATCTGTTCAAGCCTTGTTACTTTCTCCGCGGACACACAAGAGCTACATCTCGCGCATAAGACTGTGAAGGACTATCTGGTATCCGACATGATGAAACCAGAGTTCCAGATGTTTAGTTTTCAGGAACGTGAATCACATGCTTACTTGACAGAGACATGTCTCACTTACTTCTGGTGTTTGCTTTACGGAGGCTCCTTTGACATGGTAACCGAATTTTCTGGAACAACAGTCGGACTGAGACCAAGACAGTCTGTTTTCAAACAGACTTACAATTTTGCGCACTCTGATGGGCAGATAAGGAAAGGGATGGTTCAAAAGCCGGATCCTTTCTTTGCATATGCCAGGGATTGCTCGTATAAGCATGCGATTCGTGCTGACCAAATGGATGAAATGCTCCAAAACATCATCAGTTTTTAGAACTGGGCTAGGGAATTTGATGGACATCCCTGAGTGCTCTGGAATACCAAGACAGCGGCTGACCTGGCACCAGCGATTGAAAGAAAGTCCATGGATTGCCAATCGCTTCGTCTTAGTCTTCGTTACCCGCGTTGGACTTACACGTGTTGTTTAGACTCTGTTTGGTTCAGGCACAGATGTGAACACTGGCGATATTCTGCATGCACAAGACGACGAGAAAGAGAAGTACGAAAAAAATGGAGGAAAAGACTTCTTTAGAGAAGAGCAGGAGGGGGTTACCTTGAGCGCACCACTTCGGATTGCCTTAGCCACGCAGGACCTCGTGATGATAAGTTTGCTACTTTCAAGAGGGGCGTACTCAGCGGACTTAGCGCTTGAACATATAATAAGCGGCCATGAGTGGACCACTCCAAGTAAACCATTGAGCGGTTTGGACGTCCTTATGCCTCCGGTCGTACCGAGCAACGACTCGATGGACCCCCTCCCCCTTGAACTCGTTCAAGTAGTTCTGATTTACAGGTCATATTTTCATCCCAGTACCTTGGGCAAGATGCTAGGGCGAGCGATTCTACTTGATGATGCGGCTCTAGTTTCTTTGCTTCTAAAAGCCGGAGCGAATTTGGATTTCGATGGAACTTCTTCTTTTGCCGCAGCCTTTTCGAATTCATCAGCACCAGTAGTAAATGTGCTACTGGAATATGGGGCAGATCCGAAAGTTCCAGAGCTCGCAAAACATCTGGCCAGAGGGGTATCATCTTCGTGACTTCACTGCTAAGTTACAACTAATGGAGAAATGGGCTACAAATGACTTAGATACGTTCCATCAGATGTTTGAAGCTGTGGTAGGGTTGGAACGTAGACGCCGGCGGAAGAGAAAGATGGGACCAGAGAGGTCGAGAACTGGTCCGACAGTGTAAGATGTACTAACCGGCAAGAGTCGAAATATAGAAAACTGAACAATAGGCAGAGGTAGAGTAATCTTACTGAAGGCCGGCCGAGCGATAGAAGATCCGGCCAAGTGGAAGGAGACCAAGCTACTATCGAAGCACAAGATTTCCACCAGCGGGTGAAAAATTCGAAGAAAAGAAATCACAATCCGATCTGGTGCACAAAGAACAGCTTTACTATCGACGCGCGTCTGCATGAAGGACGGACCGACACAAGCACAATCACAACTACCTTAACAGATTTTCTGGTAGTACACATGTATATAAACGGCTTTCATTACAATTCACATTTGCAACCGAAAGACTTCGATGTGAGAGAACCCTATTTGATAAACGATTGCATGCTCTCAGTGTTTTACCCTAGCGATAAGTCGACTGAAACCATATTTCTTCATATGGATTGAAAGTTAAATAAGGCCTTTCTTTATGTGTACATGGTGCAACCCGTTCAGTGACCAGACCTCTTAGAGCAAAAGTTGCCTCGTTCTATCGCAGTCATTAAAATTGAGTAGCAACCCTAGCTTAGACGATATGCTGCGTGTCAAGGTTGTTTTACTGAAAAGTAGAGCTTCAAGTAGAAGATATATCGCATATTCTTACTCGGGCAAAGAACAGACTGAAGGCATATGCTTCCATTTGGATAAAAAATTATTTGGGTATGTGAATTCGATTACCTCCCCCGAGAAGATTCTTCTGCAACCAAAGCAACCCAGAATTAATCCTATCTAGTAAAAAAACAAAAACTAAAAGGTGCAACGTCGCTATAAGCAATTGCTAAAGCGTCGTCAACGTCACGAAGCAACCAAAGCCACCAGCCATCCAGGCACTCACAACGGTCCGTAAGATTCTGAATACCCGAGGTTCCTGCCCTGTAGATATGTCTTGTAACGTCAGAATAGCTAAGTAGATACTGGTCAGATCTGATGGAGATTCCTCTCATTCCCAGATTGGTGTTCTCGAGCAGACGATTAGGAGCATAGCGGAAAAAGTTACCTAGATGTTGCCGGTGTCGAACGGGTCCATATTGATAAAGCAAAAGACTTACGCTACTTCTCATGGCAATGGAAGACGTCTGGGTGCACCTTTCAAAAGCATGGTAGAGGTCATACGAATTGGTGAACTTGGCAAAGAATAGTCCAGGGTACTCGGCCAGAGGATTTTTGGTCATAGGGTAGATGGATTGGTAAAAGAAGTAGAACGAAAGCAAAAGCGCTATGATCAAAGAACGCAAGACATCTTAGGGCTGAGGACGATGAAGGAGACCATCGCTTTGATAAGGGAAGCAGATACCTTGAATATACTCTAACAAGCTCAAAGGGGATTGGAGAGCTTGAAATACTGAGATGGGTATAGATATAGATGATAAACCCCGCAGCTGAAAGCTGGACGATTTATAGAAGGAGAAACGGATAGTGGGAATGTAGAAGTGAAAGAGGGCAAGACGAAACGGTGAGGTATTTGAAAGCACGTCACTGACACGGCACGAGAAGAGAACACAATATGGCTAGCGCTATGGGATCATTGTCATGTCTCGTCTTTAAACACTGTAGCTTCACAGACGGTCAATATCATGAGATAAATCATCGAGGAGGAAGAGAAGTGCCCTGGCCTCAGCGACAAGGACGGCCAACTGAAAATGGAATATTCGAGTGGGTCCAGGTTGGTTGAATATTCAGTAGTCGTACCTTAGCCGTCTTGCTAAGATAGCTCCTGAGAACATCCTCAAGTGGAACAAGGCTCAATACTACATGGACCTGCATCTGTTTTTGGTGCCTAGGGTAGCGCGATGGTAATTGATGGTTTCATATACGACTGAAAGATGGGTCGCAGATCCGCGTTCTGAGTCGATAGAGATAGAGATATCTTTACAATGACATTATCAATCTATTCGAATTATGATAGCCGCAGGCCATACATTTATCCCCTCTTGTCAACCAGTCATAGCTGGTCGCATTCTGTCATTTAAGGAGCTATGATAGACTACCTCTCCTTGCTCAACTATGGACAGAGAAGATATACCCGGCCGTTTGTGTTGGCGTCTCTTCAATACTGGGGGGGGTCACAGCCCACTGGACCGTAACCGTCATCATGAAGAGCTGGGGCCATTGGCCTAGGACCGAACAATGTTCCTATCCAAGACCCCTGAGGCTGTAGATATCATTTACGGCATCAGTTCCCTTTTTCGAAAGGTAGGTTCGAGATATCAGTCAAAAGACTTCCAACTGAACTTTGTCCATAGTCTCTCCTTTGCCCGTCTCAATTGAGTTCCTGGACGAAAGAGCACGCAGATGAATCTCTTTTCGTTCAGGATGAGACCTACCATAATGGGCAAAGAAAAGGTCGGCAACGCCTACAGCCTCGCATCTAGAGTCAGGATATAAATGCTCGGGCCCAACGCTTCAACTCAGAGGTCTTTTCGAGGCCCCCAAAATCTATTCCCGAGCGGTAAGTCGTGGTTTTCAGCGAGCGGAAAGCCTAGATGGACCTGTTGTTCTTCGCTTTCGGCTCTGGACCCCATGCATGTATGCCGAAGCATCTCCTGGGCTGAGATTGAAAATGCTGATAGTTGCTTCCTCAATTCGAAGTCTCAATGAGGATCCGCAGAGAGAATGGCGTCTAAACAGTGTCGGGATGGTTCAGCAGCAAGAGCTGATCTGCAAGCTCAAGCATCACGTTCATGTACAGACTGCAGAATCCAGACAGGAGCTAGTGACAGTGCAAGGTTGTGAGAGAGAACGTTTCCTGGCTGAACCTACTTCGTAGCAATGGAGAATCTTCAGCCTTTACCACCACGATCCACCCTGAGGTCGTCTCGGAAATCATGTACTTAAACGTTATTGGCCTTAACTTTGAGGCTCTATCCAAATATTTGGGTCGCTTTCGGTTAATCATTATTCCGTTCTACTGATTTCAGACTTCAGATCAACGCGAAATAGCTTCTTAATTCTAGACTTGTGATGATAATATCGTTGAGGTAGGAATTGATATCTAAATCACGCGTAGTCTTTCTCAAAGGCTCAGTAACTCTTCATAATATCACAAGAATGGAAGCCCTTCCCTTGCCATATCGTGGGGAAGCAAGCAATTTGCAGATTCAAACAATACTGTCACTGTGTGAGCTCCCATTCACCAACATTCCATTATGAAGTTCACTACTGACGCTGCCTAGTGGCTTGTGAAGCCAATACCACACACGGAAGTTTTCTCCTCTCCCAACAGTCATGGCTTGTTTGATCCTAGTACCAACTACTTGAAAACCACTTTTGCACGACGCTTTGGAGCCAATAAGTTGCATACCCAACTCAGTATGGCAAATACCAGTGCTTTCTGGGATATTGTGGACCTCACAGCTGGAACTGAACAGGGCGTTGACCCCGACATTGAGAATTTAAGGTTAGCGGCGTCGAGAGCCCAGCATGCTGCGTCCCGATACCTAGAGCAAGCGTTCGGTCTAGAGTCAGTCCACTCAGTACAGGGTCACCAGGGCAGCTTGTCGTCACAGTTGAAGCAGGATGATATCGACTTGGGTAGGGGGATGTCGGGTCCAGCAAAAGCTGCCACGAGAGCCTTTTTCGCCCCGGAGATCCTATCGTCAAACTCAGTGTACAAACAGAACAGCCACAACGACGTGCCCCAGGGTATATCTTCGCATGTTGGTGATACTGGTCTCCCAAAGCCACACCCCAATGCCGCCGACTCTGGATTAGGTGAATCTGTTTCAGAAACCGAGGATTCCAGTTCACCAATAAATTCATTGTTCCCACATGCCGGGCCCACGACTGTCTCTATATTTGGTACGAAAAACCTCGTGAGTGCCCAGCACTTCCAAAAGCCTTCGCTGTCGCAAGATGCGGCAGGCAAACTGCAACGAGATCAACCACGACCGAACATGACAATACCCAGAAAGGCAGGCATATCCCAGTATTCTGAGCAAGATAGCCCCCCAGATCTCTCGGAATCTGATCTGATGACGTTGGGAAACCCAAGAAGGTCTCAAGTGAACAGCTCTGCCACCTTTCACCCTGTGAACGATGAATATCCTTCATATCAGACACAGCATGACAGATCAACGCCAAAGAGGAAGAGGGGGGGACCTTATGAAAGTGCCCCGGGTATCCACCCTTATCGAAAGTGTAAACGAGAGAGCCGTGACGATGTACCCGCTCTCAGGGCTGGACGAAGTCCGATCAAGGAGAGGAATAAGGTCTCGTCGCAGAACAACAGTCGATATAGTGAACCACCAACATCGCAGGGCATATTCAAGGTATCTCGGCGTTCTCTTCCTCGCTTGGGATCGTTCGGAGACTCCGACGCACACGAAGTGAATGATTTAACCTCAAGTGTATATCAAACCCCATCAGAAGTTCCTCTGAAAAGAAACAAGTCAGAAGACAGCCTTTGGGGACTTTCAAGCCTTGCAGACAAAGATGTAAAAAGGCAGAAACTGTCGAGGAAAAGTCTCGAGGATGCCCTCTTCTTATCTTATAGCAATGATACGACTCTAGCCGAAACCTTGCAAGAAATTATTTACCCCATACTCGAAGCTGCAATAGAAGGCCGTAAAGGTCTGCTTCCCGAAGGCAAGCTGATTTCAATTGCCAAGACCGTAAGCTCCCAAATTCTATCAGCAAGTTGTTGCGGATAACCGTTCTAAACCGTCATTATAGGTTGTGAGGAAGGTGGCTGATTATGATTTTCGGATGTTCTTAAAAGAAAGTAATTATCATCTAGATCGTCGGCAGAAGAAGATGATAAAGAGAACTGTAGAGGACACGTTTGGTCAAGAAGCTCTCCTTGTCTATAAGAAGCATCAGCCAAATTCTCGCAGTAATCCCTTCCAAGGTCAAGAACCAAACTCACAGGCTTCTCTACCGACCCTTCATTGCTCGAAACCAGAGAGAGAATTGACGGGGGATGAGAACCTCGAGCGTCTCCATATCTCCACCAGTGCACCAACGTCGTATGATATGTCACTGCTTGGTCCAGGGGAGACATGTCCCTCTCCTGCTCTGGTGGTGGCGTCCGTGGGGTCGCATCATGGGCCATCAGTATCAAGTGAGTCAAGCCACACAAACTCGGGTGGAAAGGTGAAGAAGGTACGTTGTATGCCACGTCATACTACACCGTTTCGGGGAATCTTCTCGCAGAAAAGGGAGGCGAAGATCAAAGACCCTGATCCAGTCATATACGACATTGAAAGTATTCCACTCGCTCCGCCTCCTGCATTTCATGACGTTAAGCGGAGTCCTTTTGTCGAGGGTTCCGCAATTCGAGCATCGAAGGCTAAGGTTGGTCACGGGAGTCCCAAGATCTCCACAACTGTCAATACGGACAGTGTGATTGAATCATCCGTTCTGAAATCTATACCGAACGAATGGGAACACGGTTCCCTTGTCAAAGGGGCCGTAGATCACGTCTCATCACGTTATAGTACCGCCGGTGATAGTCGTTCATCAAGTCCCGACTCTCAATCGTCAATGATAAGTAAGATCTCTGATGGCAATGGCTTTGATTATGGACCTCCGCAACATCGATCTCGTAAAGATTTATTTATCAAGGCTGGCGTAAGTCAGCTACAATCCTTAAAACATTGGCCCAAGGCCAACATGAGAGAGTCACGTCCTGCGTCGAGCTATTCTATGACGCTTTCTCCAGTATTAATGGGGCGTGAGTTAGGGGTGAATCTTGATGTCTCTCATATTGCTCGCCAGCGACCAGCTCTAGGGCATGTTGACACAACATCGGAGCTTGTCAGATCGTGGGAGGACCAAGGGCTTACGTCGAAGGCCAATGATCTTGTGACAGCCGCGGAACACTGTAGCTCTGACGCACCGTGGGAGCAAGGTGATATGCAACAAAATGACCGTCAGCAGTTATTGAACTCTCGCTATGTTTACAAAGGCGAGCAAGAAGAGGAAGCGGTAGATTTGCGGACGTGCATCATTTCCCGAGCAACGTTATCACCGGGTCAAGCATTTGACTTACGAATTCCAGTCGATGAATCGATTCGGAAAACTGAACAACCGCTTATGCCCTACCAGAGCTCTCGTCAAGATCACCGTACGAAAACAAACACCTCCGGTGTGAACGGTCTCAACCGCCGTAATAATCACTTTGCTCGTTCGCTGAAACAAGGAACATCTTCGCGGTCCAGAGCATTGCACAGGTCTACACATGGTATCTTAAGCCAGAGTGCAAGACAAGGTGAGTGGTGTCGATTCATAACCTTACCAACCATGATAAAAATATAGCTACCAGCAAGCTGACACTGTGATATCTGGTATTGTAGTGCATAGCAAAACCAGTTCAGACGCAAGCAATATACAACCCTCGACTCCGTTCTCATTCAATACTACCATCGACATGGGACAAATTCCGAGTCAGATAGAAGAGCAACACGGAAGAATCGAGGGCTCGACATCTGATTCTTTGTCAAACCCAAAAATCGCGCTGCCTACAGCTCACGATCCACTATTAGCGCATGTAGCTGCCGGTCTGGTATTACACGATCTTAGAATAGCTCGTCCCTACGTTGAATCGAACATCAACCCCTGTACGGTGGCAGATGAGCATGGTCGCCTCAAACACGTTGATTTTAGTCACGAAGAGTGCAAAGCACTCTCGGACAGTATTGGTATTGCCAGACAGGGAACAGGACCGTATCCACCCCGTGTTCAAGCAAACCTCAAAAATACACATCAGGGTAGGGATGATGATGATGTGCTTTCATTCTTGACAGACTTGCAGAATCAGACTGCAGCTGCTAAACCTGGATTCAAGAGAGTTGAACACGTTGTTGTCGAACCGGCCCAGATTTCGCATCGCTCAATATCGTCGACACTTCGACGTCGTGAGCTTGGATTGAACACAATGAGTGAGACTAAGAGCTTCATATCGAAGATGTTACGTCCTTGGCGGTCATGGAGAGGAGCTTCCGGCGATGTCGTCGCCTGCGCATGGGGGCCAGAGTCAGTCACATACGCTGCAGGAGCTGCCGCTCACGTCAACCCTGAAGACCAGCAATACAACCGGTCCTGTAATCTGCTTTTGGGAGATTTGATCACGAACAAACTTCAAGAGCTACCTGATCATCGAGTGGCAAGGCCACACGCTGCAAATATGCCCACTGTTTCACATACTACCGAAGAGTTGTACAACGTGCTAGATCCCATGCTTTACAAAACTGTAACATCGGTACAATTCTCAACGGACGGAAGCAAACTGTACACTGCTAGCCATGATTCAACGGTTAAGGTTTGGGATGTGAGTCGACGAACGTGTCTGGATACACTTCATCATGAGGACCACGTCACCAGCCTGGAAGTTTGCAAGGCATATGAGGGAGTGTTTGCTACTGCTTCGAAGACCATCGATAACTCTATCCGGGTATATTTCCCCAGCTGTGAGGGCTCATACGAGGACGTGGGAGATGACTGGGTGGGCTTCTCGTCCTCCCGTGCTCAACAGAAACGAAGCTGGGAAATCTACCCCGAATGTATCCGATGGGGTCTCACTTCTTTGACGAATCATCTGTTGCTAGTTGGTTTTCAGCAGTGGCAAGGACATGAGGGGCCCCCTCCAGCCCGCGAAGGGCATTTATGCCTGTTCGACCTGAACCAAATGCAACCGATAAAGGTCTCTCCTTCGAGCCAAAGTGTGCATTCAATTGCCTGGCATCCAGTCCTCAACTTGTTTGCAACCGGCGGCGCTGCTGGAAAGGGTCTACTCACAAATCGACAAACTACCAAGACTGTGGTCCGTAGCTGGGATCTCCGGAGCTCAAACTCATCTGCCATGGAGTATGAGTGCACTGCCGTAGATATCCATGATATTACCTTCCACCCTCAGAATTCCAATTACATCACTGCTAGTTGCACTGATGGCAGCATCTACGTGTGGGATTTCCGGAAGCCCAATCAACATCTACATCGTCTACAGCACGGCATTCCTCTGATGGACTTGGACCCTGACTACTGTCGGGAGGAACAAGATGCTGGAGTTATGTTGACCACCTGGGATGAGCATGGCAACAGCTTGTTCACTGGATCTTCTGATGGAATGATCAAGGAATGGGATGTCCTTCGCGCTCCAGAAAACGCTCTCGTCCGAGACGTTGCCCAAATAGGCGCCGGTGTCCAAAACGGAGCCTTTTCACCCGACTTTACCAATCTGCTAGTCGGAGACGCTGCAGGAGTGGTGCACGTACTTTCCAGTGCGCCCATAGGCCCCGAGGCAACCGACGGAGACGACGACGAGGACGAGGAAGTCTTCATTAAGAAAACAATGCCCATCGAATTCGTCCCCGCCGTCGACCCAGCCGAGGACGACGAGAACCCCGGTGTAGAAGGAATCCTAGCGAGCAACGAACGCCTTGACTCCCACGAGCTAAAAGTCCACCGGAGATACGGGGTCGGCCAAGGGCCTCGTTACCGAGGTCCGTACGCACGATGGGCTAGGACGACAATCGGAAACGGCGTTGGGTTCGGCCAGCTAACGCCTGAGGTCGAGGTGAGCCGTCTCGCTACGGCTGCGGAGAAGAAGGCGATTTTGCACGAGAGGAGGGCGATGCTGGAGGATGATCAGGTGTATCAGCGGTTGCAAGGGGTGAGCAGGGGTGGAGGGGAGCATGAGTGGTGGTGTGGGTGTCTGGCATGTGGGGGTGAGTAGGGGGTGGATTTTCTGCAGGGGGAAAGGGGGGACGGAGGGGCAAGGGTAGTGTGATGTATGATAGGATGACGATAGGATGATGTGGAATGGATTCTTCATCTTCCATGTGGAGGATTCGATATTCCTGAACTTTACGAATGCCAAAAAGATTCAAAGTCTTGTAAATGAATCGAATTTCAATCCTCACATGCCAGCCTCATGAAAATCATTTATTTTATCCTTGTCAAAATACCGAATATCAACCACCACCTCCTTCAACACATCCGAGTCCCAACACTCAACCTTGAGACTTTCCCGACTCCCCCAAATCTCCACTACAGTAATCTCCATCTTACCCACTCCCAACCCCCCCGCAGAAATATTCCGTCTCAGAAAAAAAAAAAAAAGAAAGACGAGTTTCCAAAATCCAACAGGTGCCGTGATCAAATATACATACCTATTTGAATAGGTTAGGTTGGATTAGGTTGGGTCGGGTCGAGGGGAGGGGGCTGAGGAGGATCAAGGGAGATGGGGGGGTTCGGGCTGTTTTCGGGGGGTAAAAAAGGGTTATGTACTGTAGGGTTTAAGGGATGTTTTTGTTTGGGGTTGGGTTTTCACGGGTTGCGGATTTTTGGGGTTTGAGAGGGCGTGGGTTTGGGGTGGGGACTGAAAAAAAAGGTTGGGGGGGGGAAGTGGTGTGGTGGTGGTGGAGAAAAGGTGGGAATGAGGAATATTTCCCGCTTGATCGAAAGAATAGGAAAAGAGACGTTTGTACGTATTCACATCATGCTAGAGATACATATATACAACTCCCCTAACCCCTCTCTCCCCCAAGTTCCAACGCACACGCCCAAACCCACACCCAAAACCCATCACTTTTTCAACGGCAGCTTGGCAGGCACCTTCGTCCTCATCTGCACGCTCAGATCGTAGAGTGCGTCTTTGAACGCAAATAGAAAAGCGGCCGTGATGACGGACTGAGTGACTTTTGGTCCGATGCCTACATTCCCAATTAGATCGGTTCGGTCCAGAAGAAGAAAAAGGGGTAAACCAACCTTTATACAATCCCTTCCATCCTTCTTCCCTGACAATTCTTCTCAGACTTTCAATCATGTTATCCTTGGGGCTGTCGCTGCTTGCGACATGCATCCGACTCTTTACCGTGATATACGGGTACGTGATACTCGTCGCCGCCAGCTTCCCCAACGCCCCTAACAGAAAAATATCCCGAGGTAAAACCCTCCTCCTCTTCTCGAGCACATTCCTCAACTGTTCAAAAATCGTATACTGCAATATCGGATTAATCACCAGTACCAGCGCTGGTAACACTCCCGCAAACAACGCCGTCGGGCCCTCCTCCCTGAAAAGCCTCACCACTGTGGCTAATGTGGAGGGTTTCTTTGTGGGTTTGCTGCCCGGGAGTGTTTCCTCGGTGTTGTTTTGCCTAGCTGTCATGCGGGTATTGACGACCCAGATTGGATTCGTCAGCAGTACGGTTGCGCTGCCGGCGAGGGCGCCGGCGATCATGGATTCGACGGTTGTGAGTTTTTTGGAGGCGCGGCCGGCGCGGATTGCGGCGCGTTCGAAGGCGGCGCGGGTCCATTCGTACCCTGGGATTCGATTAGCATTTGGTGCCCTTAAGAGAGCATGGTTCCTGATGTTATATGTAAGAAGAGAGGAGTACAGTAATAGTACACGAAATTCGTAACGCTAATGCCAAAGAGCGCCGAGTCCAATCCTGAATATAACCCCGAGATCCCTTCCCGCTGGACTATGCGGCGGACAGCATCAAGAGTGGATGAATGAGCGCGCTTCGACTCAACTTGGGCGCGGGTAGAGAGCGTGATTAAGGGATAGCTATGCAGGAGAAATCAGTAAAACAGAGAGCGGGGGAATGGCGGGGCGGAACTGACGTCAGGGTCATGGACAGCAGCCCGCCCCCAGCTCCGGCAAGAGCATGTGCGATATTGTCACCCTGCTGGGCGGCGGAGATTGTAGGGGCTGTCGGGGCGGTGGTGCTGGATGATTGAGCCATTGTCGGTGACTTGAAGTAGGGAGCGAACGGGGGGTGGGTTCGTGCCAACTGCGTATTGCGTTGCTGACTGATGACGGTGGTGCTTAAGGAGTAAGGACGGATGAATTTATCTTTCTGTGAATTTTTTGGAGGAGCGAGTGAAGCGTTGACACTGCCGTTTCGACACGGCTGCTTTCAGGTATTTACATCAGGGCATGCATGATACTGTATGTGGGGACGAGCCGAGGCAACTTGCCAGAAGCCCCCCATCGGTTGACGTGATCATGTCCCTTCTCTTTACTCGGACTGGATGATGATGAATACTAACTATCTACGCCCCACACTTGCTCTATAAAATCAAAGTAAGAAGTAGAACCTGCCATGTAGCATCATATGATCCTCGGCGTTGCATGTGAAAGGGAGCGCTGAGGGCAACTTCTACAATTGTTCTTAGATTATGCCACGCCATGATAGATTCCGAATATACTACATTAATACCTGGCTGAGCTGGAGAGGAAGGTTTGGGTCAGAAGCTTAAACTCTTGATGCTCTTTCATCAGGGCCGCCCACACTATGAAGCAAGATAATACCGCATAGTTCACAACTTTGCCTTGCCCCCTTTCTTCTCTTCCTCGAGAGCTTCTGCATATAGCTCATCAAGCTCCTTGCGGTACTTCTTTGCTGTTTGAGGACGCTTGAGCTTGAGTCTAGGTGAGAGTGTGTCAGTACCCGACAAGAAAAAGCGGTGAAAGGGATGGACCTACGTCGGCGTCAATAGCTCGTTGTCGATAGTAAACGGTTCCAGGTATAGATAGCAGTTCCTCACCCGCTCATATCCGGCAAAGTTGTTCTTCCTTCCCACCCTATCCAGTTCCTTGAGCACCGCCTTCCTGACCTTGGGGTCCCGGCAAGCGGCTGCAATTGCCTGCGTATCAGTCGCCGCAATCGTTTTCCCCAGAACCTTGCTTGCGAAAGGCGCGAAAACATCAGGCATGACGCCAAAGATGGCCACCACGAATGTCTGAACGGAGTCGCCGTGCACATAGCCCTGAGATAGGAAGCTCAGGTGCGACAGATAGACATTTTCAATACGCTCGGGCGAAATATACTCTCCTTGCGCCAGCTTCAAGACGTTCTTCCGTCTGTCGATAATCTGGAACCTACCTCGCGCGTCGACGGTGCAGATATCTCCTGTGCAGAACCATCCGTCGCTCGTCATGGATTTCTGCGTTTCCCCTTCATCCTTGTAGTAACCGGAGAAGAGCGAATTGCCTCTTATGAGCAGCTCGCCCCTGGGTTGTGGCATATCCGTTGCGAGGTAATCCATATCAGGCACACTGGCTAAACAACATTCTACCACAGGGGCAACAGCACCACAGTTGCCTACCGAATAATCCCCTTCAATTTGGGCTAAAGTGATCGCGTAGGTTTCCGTCAAACCATAGCCTTGGAGGAAATGGTTACCATGTACAACACGGAGGAACTGGTGCAAGGTAGGATCTAAGGGTGCTGAACCAGACACCATGGCTTCAGTACGTTCAAGACCTAGAGCAGCTGCGACTTTGCGGCCCCAGATGCGATCGTAAAGGGCATGCTTGTTTGTGGCCGCTGGGTGGTCTGGAGGATTTAAGGACTTGAGCTTTGTTGATACGATATGCCTAGACAAGGCACCTTTGACGCCGGGCTGAGCGACCGTGGCCTCACGGATAGCACCGCCGAATCGGTTAAACAGGCGAGGAACAGAGCTGAACACTGTAGGTCGCAGAAGCTTAAGGTCATCCACTAATGCCAGAATGTCGCCATGATAGTAACCAATCGCAGCGCCAGCCCAAAGCGCGCCATGTTCACTCAAGCGCTCGTAAATATGAGCCAGGGGGAGGTAGGACGGGAAGACACCAGAGGGTTTCTGCGGAACCGAAATCAGGGCACAGCTTGATGCTGCTACCGCTGCGGAATGTTTCAGGACTACACCCTTAGGTGGACCTGTGGTGCCAGAGGTGTAGTTGATGGTAATAATGTCCGAAGGAGAAGGAGGATGGAATATCGGGGTACCCAGCGAGGCTCCTAAAGCTTCAACCTGATAAATGTCGTATATTTTGAAGCCGAGCTCTGATGCGATATTGTTGAGGACAGCAAGCTTTGATTCACCAGCCCTTTCGCCATTGTCAAGACGGTCGAGTGAGATAATGACTTTCAACGAAGGTAGTCTTGACATGAGCTTAAGCAGCGTAGGGATGTGAGTAAGGGAGGTCGCAATGCAGGGTAAGGTAGCATGATTGATGATATACTCAGTTGCCGAAGGACCCAATGTATCGTATAAGGAGATGGTGTATAACGACTGTGACATGCATGCCAAATCTAGAAAGGTAAATGAACGGGCGTTCCCAAAGTCCTTGCAGCGCGTACCTGTTATCTGCCACTCGGGCCTATTTGCACACCAAAGCCCTACTCCGAACTTCTGCTCCGTGACTCCTGCCAACATGTTTACTTCGACTATGCCCATACCGAAGTTCGCTCGTCGTTTCTGCACGGTCCCGTAGTCCATCCACTGGTACTGCCCAAATGTCTTCGTTGCTGAATCATACGGTCTGTGTCCGAGGCACCTGCGTGTAGGCTGCCGGCAAGCTTCCACAGATGTCAGCTTGATCCAACATGCCATAATGAAACTTGTAGTACCTGTTGCCTCAAACATTTGATGTGCTGTAGTGATCTGCAGGTGGTGTCAGCCTAGTGGCCTTCCTAGATCCATCACTACCGTGTTGCATCTTCACATTTGGGTCTAAAGTCTTCAAAAGTTCTCCCTGAAACCTCCAGTGTCTGTATACCCGACTTCGTCCAGTCTGCTCGGAATCTGGCAGGGGAACCGAATAGGGCGAGCCCACAGGAGGGGGAGCGTAGAACTCCTTGGCGCGCTCGAGGTAGGCCATGACGAGCTACCTGCAAAGGATTGTAGTATAGTTGTGGAGGCACAGAAAGAGATGGGTATGGGTATCTGCAGAGTACCAGCAACGGTCAGCCACTGCACTATGTCGAGATGTGTCGATGCCTACCACGAATTTTGCAGCACGTAAAATCTAGGTATGAGAGGCCGGCGCGAGGACATCAAAAAGTCACTGGAAGATGGAAAGACTCCACTCCGGGGTTGGGAAAGAGAAGAGCGACAGCCCCGATAGAGCTATCGGCGAAGTTTACCTCGGCTCAAGCTGAATGAGGTGAGTTGCCCGCCCGAGGCCGCTAGATCTTGCGCGAGTCATATCTAGCTTCATTACAATTCAACTTGTGTTTTCAGAATTCAGACTGATCTTTGTCGGAGAATAAGTTCGAATAAGAGTCCAACCTGCTGTCTATCCACTATAGCTTTAATAAATCATTATGGATGTTCTGAAGATCTAGGTTTCGATTTGGAAGATGCCTGCGCGATATGACGACACGTCTTACCGGCATGTGAAAAGACAAATTGCCTTTTCCGGACCATCAACGTCGTCACATTCATGGTCTTTGACATTGTCGAGCTCAATTACCGTCTTCTAAAGCGATTTCAGTGCAGTTGCAACATCCTCAGTCGAGATGAGGCCTGCTGCCGGCAATACGCGAACCTGGTTTAGACCATTCCTAGTGCATGAACGATTGAGTCGGATGCTTTTGCTCAACCTGTCGCTACCTATGGTCGACACGCAACAATGTCCCTTATGTACAACTCGTCCAACCCTTCTGGCAATTAAATTCCATCTCAAGTAGAGCCACCCATCGTTGCCTCTGCGTTTGTGTTCCCTCTCTCGACCAAGTTGTGTTCATTTGCTGTCGCGTCTGGCTTTGCCGCTTTGCTCGCAGCGAAAGATTGCTCAAAGTCCTCAATGATATCGTCAATGTGCTCAGTGCCAACCGAAATACGGATGAGGTCGTCCGTGACACCGCTATTTGTCTTTTCCTCGTCGCTGAGTTGCTCATGCGTCGTTGTCCAGGGGTGAATAGCCAGAGTCTTGGAGTCACCAACACTGGCCAAAGGTTAGATAGAGCCTCCACAGGGGAAGAAGAAGTCGGAGAGCATACTTGGCTAGATTGGATATCAACTTGAAGCCATCTACAACCTGTTGCCCTGCTGCCTCACCACCCTTCACCCCAAAGGAGAGCACACCTCCAAATCCTCTCGGCAAGTATTTCTTTGCCAGCGAGTGCGACTGATGGCTCTCGAGGCCGGGATAGCTCACCCAGGCCACGTTGTCATGTTTCTCCAGCCACTGCGCCAATTTCAATGCGTTGTACGCATGCCTCTCGCACCGCAGACTAAGTGTTTCAATACCCAGTATTAGTTGCTGAGCAGCAAAGGGATTGAGCGCTGAACCAAGATCTCGCAGTATTTCGACGCGGACACGGATGGCAAATGCAATTGGGCCGAACGTATCCCAGAACTTGAGGCCGTGGTAACCTTCTGAAGGATCGTTGAATTGAGGAAAGCGTTTTGCATTCTTGCCCCAGTCGAATTTTCCAGAGTCGACTATGACGCCTGACCTAACCATTAGCGGCTTTTGCATCTGGTTTAGAGGCGCACATGAGAGACGTACCTCCAATGGTTGTACCGTGTCCCCCTATCCACTTGGTTGCTGAGTGTACGACAATATCTGCACCGTGGTCAATCGGCCGACAGAAATAGCCACCCGCGCCAAAGGTGTTATCCACCTAAAGTCGAGTCTTCAGCTTTATGTCCTGATTTGGCAGGTGCTACAGTAATGAAGGTCTTTCATACCACGACGGGCACCCCATGCGCATGCGCAACCTTGACAATGTTCTCGATATCGGGCACGTTGTATCTTGGATTGCCAATACTTTCGAGGTATACCGCCTTCGTTTTGTCGTCGATCAATTTCTCAAACTCCTCTGGCTTGTCTCCATTCACGAATTTTGTCGTTATTCCCAGACGTGGGAAGAACACCTTGAACTGGTTATAGGTCCCTGTATTCAATTCAGCAGACGTTTGGTATCCTGTTCCATGTTTCCGTACCTCCATAGAGGTTTGACGTTGATATTATATTATCACCTGCGTGCGCCAGTGCTGCAATGGTCATGAACTGCGCTGCTTGGCCAGAGGAAGCTGCGACGGCTGCGACACCACCTTCGAGGGCTGCAATTCGCTTTTCGAAGACGTCGACCGTAGGCTGGGTCAAATAAGTCATTGAGTGACACGGAAAGCTGGATAGGGCGCGAGGCATACATTCATGATACGACTATAGATGTTGCCAAACTCCTTGAGGCCGAACAGGCGGGCGCCATGCGCGCTGTCGTTGAACACATAACTCTACGAGTTTCGTAAGTCAATGGCTCAATATTTCTAGTGGGGAGACTGGGGGAAGCATTAATACCGTTGTAGCATATATTGGAACTGCGCGGGAGTTTGTAGCTTTGTCCGGCTCTTGACTGCAATTATCGTCAGTCAGAGCTCAGTTGGTATTGACTGGAATACGTGCCCTGCATGCAATTGCAAGGTCTCGAATTTCTGCTGTGGAGCTTCAGCCATTTTGTAGGTTGTGTCTTGATGTGAAGTCTAGAACTAGCAGAAGGACGGTGTTGGAGAACTTTTGAACATTCCGATTTATTGTTACGGTACCTCTTATTGAATTTGTATCGAAAAGCCCGCGGGCCTTTCTGCGCGCGAAAGGCTCCCCGCCATGTGTGAATTGCTAGTGGGGATGGTGTCATCAGATTAGTGACGACGGGTGTAGCCGAAAGGATGGATGTCCTATGAACAAGATCACCCTCCCTTCAACAAGAACAGGAAGCCAACTTTTCCCCTCCTTAACCGCCGCCTGCATTTCAACTCTCTCGACAGTGTTACCGAATGCCGCGAGGCTATTTGTTGCCAGACCTCATGCCGTAGAAGCGAAAGTAGACATCGATCTGGCCGTCCCATGACCTGGTCGAACAGGCACAATCAGACGTTCTGCTATCTTGGCATTCTCCGAATCTTCGAACAACATACGATCTCCGTCTTCAGCGTGGTCGCAAACAGAGGCGTGTCATGATAAGGGCCAGCCAAGACATAGTTCGACTCTTCTTGATGTTTCAGAAGTCAACCCGTAGGACATGCTGTCGAAAACTTGATAAAGTCCGGCGGAAGTCGCTGGTTCGGCAGCATGAACAAGACTGGATAGCGATTGCCGTTTCTCCACTCGATGGATCTTGTCGGTTCAAGGAGGTTTGTCGGTAGAGGGGTTGTAATGGAGATGGGAAGAATACGAGTGAACAATACGAATGGAGAACGGGAAACGCCCATTGGAAAACAGATAATGCTTCAACTAGGAAAGAATCGTGCTGGGCAAGCGTGTGACTGTGGAATCGAGCATCTCACATTGATGAATGGATAAGGTTATCAAAGGTAACAGCGAAACTACATTAGGTGAAGGTTTGAGAATGTTCACTTTCAGGGAAGATGACAATGGGGTTTGTAGTATCCGTCTCACCCTTCGTTGTTGCACAACTGCGGTAGAAGAGTCATTGGCTCCTGGATTGTTCGACCTTACCTACGGAGTACATCGTACACACTACACATACACAGGCTATATCTCGAAACCGAAACAGCTTTCGTCCCATCAGGGCCATTGGCCTCGAATCATCCAAACATGAGCCACCACTAGAGTTGTCTACAGTTCTACTACGGTAGGGCGCTGACCAGACATCTTTCAATTGGTTTACGCATCTCAACAATGCCAAGCACGCCAATGGCAAAACTGCGTCATACTACGTAAGGCCTTTCAAACGGGTGAAGGAAGACGCGCACAAGACGCGAACGTGTGGCTTTGACAGGGATCTCAGTGGCTGTTGCAGATGACATAAGGCACTCTATGACGTGAATTGCCGAAGCTTCTTCATTCCCTGCATTAGCATTCGTGTCGATTTGTCGAAGCTTCACCCAATTTGCCAGGGAACCTGTGACACTCGTAAAACTTGATTGATCAAGGGCACCTATTCCCATTCAATCATAATGGACAATAGAGTGATATGCGGATCCCCTAGAAGAGGAAAGAACCTGCCGCGTCTGCAAGGAGGGAACCAACCACATGACGATTCACTTCCCTCCAGTACGGCAATCGTGACTCTCCACATGATGTATTCCGTAGCTTGACTTTATTGCCTTGACCTTTATTAACAAGAAGCTTGCTCGCATGTTCTTCCATTGATAGGAACGTGATCATAAAACCAGAGACGTCCCATTCGCAACAAAGACTCTTACACTTACTTCCCTTGAGCCGCATTTGTCTATCTACCTAGATACTCCTCCCTCAGTCGGAACAGCAAATCTCTCTACTACCCGTACTACATACTCACCTCCGCCAACAAAATGGTCGACCTCATTCTCCCCTTGCGCGCTCTCCAGCTCCTCTTCGCCATCATCACCCTCGGCCTTACTGGCTATCGTTTGTCTCCCTTGTCCTCTCCAGAAACCCCCAAACTAACTTTGGAACCCAGTCGCACATTGGTACGATGGCCGCACCGGCGTCAACTATTCCCCCGACAGCGTCAGCTTCCTCGTCTTCACCTCCGTTTGGACCTTGCTCATCGCCGTCCCCTACCTCGCCCTCTCCCCGATCTACTTCCCGCGCTTGGCACACAAGTTCGCCATCTTGGGTGTTGACGCCTTGACCATGCTGTTCTGGTTTGCCGGCTTCATCGCGCTGGCCGTTTTCCACCATGATTTGATACTGTGTTATGGGAATGTGTGCAATGTCATGGTTGCCGCCATTGTGTTTGCCGCGTTTGAGTGGTACGTTCACTTTCACCTTCTGAAAAGAGGACAGCTGGAGTGGGAGTGAAAATTGCTTGAGACTGAGGCAATTGCCCAGAATGGATACAAGCAGAACCGCTAACAATTTTCCTCTACACAGGATCCTCTTTGCCGCCACCACCGTCCTCGGCGCTCTCCACGTCATGCGCACCCGCAACAGCACCAGCACAAAGCCCGCCGCCAACATGGAGGTCAACACCCACCAAATGGGAGTCTAAACCGCCAAGTGGAAATCTAAACACGGTCGCTTCAATTGCCAAAAGCTGTCCCGTTTCTGATACCACGGCACGAGTGTTAAGCGGGCGTTTGTTTTTAAGGTGTTCATGCCACTGATACCACTTTCTTTATCGGTCTGAGTGGTTTAACAATCAATGTACATATGCTATACCCAGTCGCGTCAGGATCTCAGCAAGGTTTACCCTCTTTGTTTTTCACCCGTGAGAACTCAGATCGCGAATGGCCCTTTGCTCCCACCCATCACCTTGATCTTGAACAATACAATCCCACTCACCCCATTCAATCACACGACCCCCATTCCGAACCATAAGTCCGAAAAACCTGAAAGCTCCCATCAGACCATTCCCAGACGCAGACCACAGACCAGAAACCCCATCACCGACAAACGAGCCTCGACGCATAACCCAAGTCACTCACTGTAATCCATCCCCTCTTTACAAAAACCCGTTACAAAAACCAATAACTTCCTCATCTTTCTTGATCCTCTCACCCCCTCTATCCACCTCCGCGCTCCCCAACCCCTCTACTCACCTCACCTCATCTATCTCGCCTCCCCTCCCCCCCGCTCACCGCACCGCCCCCTCTGCCCACTCCCCCTCCCCCCCTCCCCCCCCCTTTCCCCTTCCCCCTCTCGCCTTTCTATTCCGCTCAACTCCCCCCCTCTTCAAAAAAAACCCTCCCATTCCTTCACCTCAACATCTCCTTCTCCTTATTTCGTACCAACTTCTCAAATCATCACTCTTTACAATCAAATCAAACAGCAACGCAGAAAGAAATTTGATTCGTTGAGTTTCTATCTTATCTATCTTTCTTTCTTTCGGTTGTTGTTATGTTCTGGGTCTGGGTTCTGGGTTCTGAGTTCTGCTTTTGAGAGGAAGAATCGGGACATGGTGCTGATGTTGTGGCTTGATCCTAAGTGGAAGGGAAGGGGGGTTTTTTGGTAAATGGGAAGGGGCGGGGGGGTTTTCTGTTTTGAGGAACGGATTTTTGGGGGGGCGAAGTGGGTTTTTGGGAATAGGAGGTTTTTGAGGTGGGGGGGGGGGGTGGTGTCTGGGTAATGATGGTTGCTGAGGCGAGGGTTTTCTTGGCTGGGGGCGGGGTGTTATTTGAGAGGAGGCATTCCGTGGGAGAGGTGGGGTTTCTTGAAGAAGAAAATTTCTTTTGATTATTGGTTTTAAAAAAAAGAGGGGATGTGTTTGAGGGTGACTGTCTTTGAGAGTCTCTGTTATCGAGAAAGGGGGGATCGTGGTTCTAGATGGGTGAGGAGTAGAAAGGAAAGGGCAGGAGCAGCAACAGGAACAGCAACAGGAAGAGGCGGAGAAGGGGATAGACAGGAGATGCAGCGAACATGACGGAAAACAAACCCTCGGGCATGTTCATACCCAACCATCTTCGCCCCCTCACTCTCCCATTTCCCCCATTTTCCAACCTTGGCTTGCTTGCATTCCCCCTTCCATATTCCCTCCCACCTCTGCTTGCCTTTCATATTCACTCGTTTCTTCCCACCCCTCCATCTTGCTCCAGCTCCTTCCGCTGCGTCTTTGTTCTCTCGTTTCAGTGATCCCGCGCCTTGGGGTCTCAGATTTTTGGTTTTAGGGAACGTAAGCAAGGGGTGTAGGGGATGGTATGGCCCACCAACGGGTGAGGTGGGGGTTAGTGGGGCAGGGAAGGGGGCCAGGGTTGCTTCGACGAAAAGCAGGCCCCTTCGAGGAAGAGTCAAGATGTCGAAACCCGAAAAGCACCATCTTCCAGTCACACTGACCAACGAACCTTCCCACCTTAAATCTCCAAGCTTACCAAGACCATGCCGAACAAATACTGACATACATTAGAAGACATATGGCAATGTTGGATGTTTAGCCCTGCCCCCGTCTAAGTTTCTCGTCACCAATATTAGCGTGCCTGTTAAATCAACACTATTGACGGTGAAAGGTTGGGGACTGCTAATTCAATTTCGGGAGCAGTCACGAAGAACAAGGTCAAGCGTTTCACCAGGCCGAGAGCGTGGCGGCTACAATCCAAAGACGAGCAATGCTTCCATGCTCAAGGAGTTGACAATGAAGATTATGAGGTAAAGATTGCTCATGTTCTGGCTCCTTGCATCCAATGGGTGGGCCGGATGGTAAGCTCAGAGCACTTTGAGCGGCATTGGATGCTCGCCTCGGTCTTTATACCTTTATCTCGGGTAGAAGAAGGCGGGTTCAAGATCGATTGCTCGCCATGTGGACATCATTGTAGCAGTAGAACGGCTAGATCCCGCCAAGATGTTAGGTGGAAATATGCCTTTAAGAGCTTGCAGTATTCAGATCAGGGCAGTGGGCCTATAGGCAGATTCCAGAAGCTGCCAGCCGAGATGAAAGAGACATATCTTGAACGGAAAGAAATGACAGACGAGTCAAAAAAGGACATAAAGGGATTGCCCTAGCAGCGCAACTCTTGCATTCTGTCACAATAATCTCCAACACGGGCCGAAGAGGGTCGAAGAATAAATGGTCGTACTTTGGATGCGGAGGTTGTGGAATGTTTGCATCGAAAGCACGCCTATGACGTATACATCATTTGTATTACTCATTGAATGGCTTGGCGAATCCAGATGGTAATGGATGTAAATCAGTCTTTGGATGTAAACCTCGATATCTGTCTTGTTATCCAAGGGGAAAACCTCGCAAGTGGAACAGGAAATATAAACTGGATCGCCAAGTTACGGGTTACTGTAACCCGTTCTTTCCTGGATAGGAAAGTGATGAACGCCATCCTCAGTACTCAATCTCAAATGACTTTCCGCTTGCAGTGAAAACAACGTCCGGAAACACCTTGCTTTGCATTCGCAAAACTTCTCCTATCCCACGCACTGAAGACACTCTTCAAACCAAGGTCCGCTTGAAGGCAAAGCAATGTTAGATTTTGCTTTTATCGGCCTAAAGCTCGTACGTACCTGAATCGCAAGCCTACTTATCGCTCGGCCTTTTTAGTGCAGCCGCAGCAGCTACAGATGTTTTTCCTCTCAGATCCGGAATCCGTATATTATCAAGCCTGCCAATAGGACTGGAAGCCATCTGAAACCTTTGCTTACTCTCTTCATTCATTAGTCTCGCGTCACAGAGTTCCCAACTCGTCTCTAGTAATGGCACATCTTGTGGTCGAACCAATTGGGAAGTCCATCTGGGATCTGCAACGTCCTGGAAGAATCCAAAAAAGCGTTTCGTGGCAACAACGAGACGTGGCGGTGAGGCACATGATCCTTTGAACAAGTAGAAGAAAAATTCCGTATCGCAGGACGGGCATTTCCGCCTTAGGCAGTTGTAGCACCGGTAAGGCCTGGCGCAGACAGTGCCCGAGATTTGCCCACAATTACGGTCGTACAGGCTTGAGACGAATTGGTCGCATAGCCGTAGATGTGGACATATCGATATTTCGAGCTGCTTCAAGGCCGCCAACACATCTGCTCTTTCTATGTTAGGTCTTCCAGTCATGACGTGGCAATGTGTTTCAATTGTGACCCTGTGGTTGCGCTCTTGGCAAAAGGAAGGTCCACCGGCTCGTCTGCAATACCAGCAAAATCTGTTCTCGTTGAACCCGTCCACTCCCTTGTTGGGAATCCGGTTCTGGCAAGCCTTGAGATCATCAAAGTTCAACGTTTTATGAGGACAGATCCACAGTCGACCAATCCTACCAAAGCATTGACGCTTCTTAGGGCTCTTGATGAGTTCGTCAGTGGTGAAGGATGTGTTGTGATGGACTTTGGCGCATCCACTGCAAACCGCTTTCCCAGCAATTGGCCGATCACGCCAAAGCATGCAGAGCAGTCGAAGTTTTTCCTTATGAACGAAAGCAGCATCTTTGGCCGGACTTCTGTCGTCCAGGAGATCTGCAGATGAGATACCACATTCTGTATAGAAGCGCTTGCAAGTATAGATAAATGAGAGGGCACTGCTCGGTTTCAAAAAGTCGGTGATTCTTGTAAGAAGCTCGACAGGAAAGCGTTGGAGGGTACCACTGTGGCGGTCTTGAAGTGACATGGATGAGAGCAGGAGAAAGGCGTGTGTTGAGAGGCGACGCAAGCCGTATAGGCGGAGAAATGGGAGAAAGCTCAGGACATTGCAAACGGCAGAGAGCAGAGGCAAAGAGGGCGCAGATGTGGAGATGTGGACATGTTTACCTTGGAAATGCAGCAATGACATATGCACATCAGCGTAAGTATACCGTTAGCCTTTGTAGGGCCAGGGCAGGCACCATCGGACTCGGAATCGGAAAGATTCAGACAGGTGCATTATCGAGACACGTCACTTGCATGGACGGATTAATTACCGTACTGGACCGTGCTAAGTGTGCGACCTTAAGCCATGGGTACCGTGCGGCCGCCGGCGATGGCAAAGAACAAAACTGAGTTCATCAAATGTCGTCTCGATCGGGCTGATTAAACTCTAGCGGGGACGGCCCGTCACGTGCAAGATTAGCGACAATTAAGGTTGTCATCGGGCATCTACGCAAAGGATCTACCTAGAAGTGTACACTGTAGATGAGGTATGTACCCTGGGTGCCTGGCTTGCCTCGTACGTACTGTAGTACGTACCACGATACCTAAGGTAAGGTAAGGTAAGTTATGAAAGTAACCTGGAAGCTATGGTAGATGATGCAAATCATTTCAGCCAAGATAGGTAGGTAGGTACCTTGCCTTGATCCCCCTTTGTCTTTCGTATTTACGAGGTTACCGCCATGACGAGGGAGTGGAGCAGCCAAGGCATCGAGGCACCGCCCAAGGCGAAGCCAAAAATGAAGTCGTGATTATGGGCGTCATGAAGCACTCGAACGCATGAATGTCTGTCAGACTCAGAAATCTCTGAACAGGCCAACAAGATCATCCAACCGTCCCACTTCCCCCAGGATCCTCTCCTCCACCCCTCTCCATACCCCCAGCGCTCTTCTCTCTGCCTCCCCCAACAGCTCGTCCTCCTTGCCCACCACATCCGTCCTACTCGCCTTTTCAACCAGACCGTGGATCTGCTCCCTCTCTTCCCTCGCTCTCTGAAGTGCTCGTGTCATGCTTTTGTACGTCTCATCCAGCAACTTCGCCTTGCAACGTTCAGGATCAAAGTACCAGAGATACATCGTTCGGCTAGGCTGACGTTGCGTGTCGCGCGGGATTTCTTGCAGTTCAATGTGCCCAGCGCGGTGCATAGCGGTCAAGAGAGAGCGCATGGATTTCTGATTCACCAGACCAAGAGCGGTTAGCGCTTTCTCGTCGAGTTTCCCTTTGTCGTCCAAGATTCGAGTGAGACGGGCGGCGAGGGCGCCGAAACGGGCAGCGATGATCTGTGTGAGGGAAAGCGAGAGGAGATGTTTGGTCAGGGGGCTAAATGCGACAGCCCACCTCTCAGGATGATAGGGGGTCGCAGGGATGGGGTGAAGAAAATGGGGCGGATGAGACGCAAGAAGGAGAAGATGCTGGCGAATAGTGGAGAGGCGAGACTTTGCGGTCATGGTCGGCAGCCCCTTTGATCCGTAGTCAACATTGGGATCAGGTGCTTCCGAGTCAGAAGAAACATCGGAGATATTGGTTGCTGGGCTAGCGTCGTCCATGTCTTCGTCTTCGTCCTCATCGGAGCTAGCACTGCCGACTACCATGACTTCGTCGTCTCTGTCTACTGGCTCTTTCTTACGGCGTTTCTTCGGATGGTCGAATTGCGCCATGTCAACTTGGCTCGGGTCAACACTACCTATGCCTTTAGAAAGGTCCTTAGGGTCTTCAAGGAGAAATGCTAGTTCATCGGTGGAGACTTGCGGAAGAGAGGATAAGTCGAGCTCTTCGTCTGGGTCTGTGTCTTCTGAAAGCCCCGGATCGGCTCTACACTGGAATAGCTTCGATTCTAATTTGCGAAGCACACCTGCGTAGACTTTGGAAGTGGTCGTACCAATGCGTTGTTCAGCGTAATCGACTAGCCGCTTGTTCCTTGCAATAACCGCAAACTTATCGTGGTTTACTCGAAGAATAACACTATCCTGGAAACAAATCAGTCAACCTATTCCAGGTGGAAAAGCCCCTCCTTGAAGCATCGACATACATCCAGGTAGCCAACAGCAGAGGACTGTGGACTACAGTATTGGCCCTTCTCACCGTTACCATTTGTTGTCAAAGGCGAGTGAAATCGCTGTCGCTTGGCCTCTGAAGTCTCTTCTAAGGTTTCAAGGGGTCTTTTCATCCCTTTTCGATGGCCAACTAACCCTTGTTTTTCCAGACTTGTTCCATATTTCCAATCCTCAAGCTTTTTACTAATAGCTTCTTCACGCTCAGCCTCGTGCTCTTTCTTGAGTTTTCCAACATATCGGTCTTGGAACGGCACCTCCTTCTCCGCTTCACTTCTGTTGTCGGCGGCAGAACGGAAGTGTGATTCATTAACAGCGGATATGAGGCCAGCTTGCAACATATCGTACAACGCTTGGTGTAAGGATTCCACGGTTGGGCCATGATTGGCATCCAGGCTGTCCGTCTGCTTTTTCGCGAATCCTCGGGGCAGAGAGGGACTGGAAAGCGCAAAAGCGCCTTTCAAAGCGCCTCTCGAGCATTTCAAAGGAAGATATGCTTGCGCAAGATCGCCAACGCGGACATGCCCAAGGAGCAGCAGATTTGAGATCACCCCACCTGCGATTTCTCCATACCGGTCCTCCACAATCTTGATGTATTTGCCAGAACGTAATAATGCGTACGCGTTTGTGAGGTTGGATTCGTAGACGGTACCGTTATCCTCGGGAGATGTAAACCAGAGCACGAGATGTTGTTGGATTAGGACTGCCAAACTGTGTTTGAGCTGGCGAGGTGTGAGGCCACAATAGTGGAGTAAAGCCGAGAATGAGAGACGGCCGTAAGTGAGGACAACGCTAAAGACGCGCTGCTATTGTTAGTATATGTATCTTCACAAATATCGTAGCTAGAAAGGAGGGGCAAAACATCACAACCAGCACTCTCTCTTGTTCCAAATGTCGAAGGGCCGCCACAAATATGTATATCTCGAGGAGATTAGAGCCCACTTACAGAGGTTAGTTCTCCATAGATATCATCCACCAGGAGAATGCACAATTCGGAGGCATGCTATAGCAGGAGAGGTTAGCACACAGTTTTACCGGAAGAGGGAAAGTTAGGGCATGGGAGGAATGCTCGGGGCTGACATACTCGAGACATGTTGGAACATTCTAGAGACTATGTCAAGTTCTCTAGAAGGACCATTAATGTCACCGCTGCTGATCCATGAGTGTGTTTGAGTCAAGCAATATAATAATTGCCTGAGACCGCAAATTCACAAATTCGATGGTGGGGCACGAGCGAGTTATTTCTAGTGCTTGCAAGGTACTCCCGGCTCCGCTGACTAGTTCTAAAGTGCCGTCCTGCTAAGCGAGCATCAGTCTTCGTCCGACGTCAACTGAAGCAATCCCCCAGTTCTCCGATTGTCCATTGCTGGCTCCCATTCTCGTTTTCAATTGTCTTCAACAACATGATCTCTCGAGCGCCCCTCGGCCGGAATGCGCAGTGTGCGCTTTTACGCCAACGCCATCCGACACTGAGCAACCGCCGAGGGTTAGCTGCGGCTGCGTCAGGGAGCTTCTCGTATGAGACCGGTGAAGCAGCGGGAGTAAAATTCGCAAGCCGGGACTTGCCAGGACCTACTACACATCTGGCAGTCGTTGCTAAAGCGGGAACACGATACCAGCCTCTACCAGGATTTTCAGATGGCCTCGAGAAGTTTGCATTCAAGGTACCTATAACATGGATGTGACTCGTCGAGCAAGTCTCGACTGCCCCTGCGCAGAAGCTGATATTTTGGTTTTCAACGAGTATAGAACACCTACAGGCGCTCTGCTCTGAGAATAACTAGAGAGGTCGAATTGTTGGGAGGCGAACTCATGGCATATCATTCTAGAGAAAACTTGATAGTCGGCGCGAAATTCCTCCGGCAGGACCTACCGTACTTCGCCGAGCTATTGGGGGAAGTCATCTCAAAAACAAAGTATCAGCGTAGGTTTTAGTATACGCCACATCGACTGCGCGCTAATCATTCACCAAGGCCATGAGCTGCAGGAAGAGGTTCTACCAGTCATCAAGCTTGCACAAAAGGCCATGCTCGGCGATACAGCAGAACTAGCTATCAATTCAGCACATGGTGCAGCATTCCACCGTGGCCTTGGCAATCCCCTCCACCCCTCGTCCTCTACACCCATCTCCAAGTATCTCCATGAGGAATATCTGGCGGAATATGGCAAATCCGCGTATGCAAAGTCAAATTTTGCGGTTGTGGCCAATGGTGCTAGTCATGCAGATGTATCGAAGTGGGTCGGTGAATTCTTCGCCGAGTCATCTACATCGCCATCGACCGCCATCCCTTCAATTGACTACTCACCCTCGAAATACTACGGTGGGGAGGAGCGAATCGCCCATGATTCGGGGAACCACATGATTTTGGCATTCCCCGGCTCAGCGTCATTCACAGGAGGGTCATACAAGCCTGAAACGTCGGTTCTCGCAGCTCTCCTCGGAGGTGAATCGGCGATCAAGTGGTCACCAGGCTTCTCGTTACTATCGAAAGCTACTGCAGCGCATCCGGGAGCACACATCACAACTGTTCACAATACATATTCAGACACTGGGTTATTATATGTTTCTCTCTCAGGCAACGCCAGAGATGTCAGAAATGCCAGTCAAGAGGTTGTTAAAACTTTAAAGAGTGTGGCTGCGGGTAATGTCAGCAAGGAAGACATAAAGAAGGCTGTTGCGTCTGCAAAGTTCAAGGCGTTGGAGTCAGGACAAAGTATAGGGACAGGTCTTGAATTGACTGGCGCTGGCCTCGTTCAGGGAGGCAAAGCGTTCCAACTTGATGAGGTAGGTAAACGTATTGATGGTGTTACGGAGGACCAGGTGAAGAAGGTTAGTTACTTCATAGAACCTGCAATCTTCACGCTTGCTAACTGTAGATATTTTGTACAGGCAGCAAAGTCGCTACTAGACTCCAAAGCTACCGTATCAACCGTTGGGGATCTATATGTTCTTCCATTCGCGGAAGAGATAGGTCTGAATGTCTGAATTTAAAGCGTACGTAATTTTGATGTATAACTAGCGGCTAGAGCAGGTTGTAGAATACAGCACCTTGCCAGTGCACTGTGCTTTGTATACTCGCCTAGATGATCAAATAATTTTCCCATATCCGAGATTATATATGGCGTAGTGTGTACCGTAACTTTCATCTCGCGGGCAGCAGAAACACTATCGAGTCGTATGGATAGGACAAATTGCACTAGCGCTAATCCTTTTTGATAGGTCAATGATAATCCGAAGTCCACCAGCTTTCAGAGGTCCAACAAACAAGCATTTGCGACTACCATAATGGCTTTTGCGTGGAAAGCCGCAGGCTTGACGTATGAGATCTACAGATAAGAAACAATAGACATCGCTGATTGCGCTCAGTTACAACCGATACCTCGCCGTTGCAGCCCGTGTTGTCCGCCGTTCCCTCAAGGAAGAGCCACGGCTACGAGCTGAGAAGAGAGGAGAGATGGATTTGAGGTTCGCTAAATGGCAGGTCAGTCATTGATACAACTATATTTCTTGCTCTCGATGTTACAGAGTACTGAAGTGTGTTTCGGCGCAGAACGGAAAGCAAGGGGAGAACAAGAGTCTGGCCACGGAGAATGCGAGCGCGATGGCGGAGCATGCGAAGCAAGGAGGGCAATAGTGAATTTCTCGTAGATACCCCGGGGTATCAGAATGGGTGTAATGGTATAGAGGAATGTTTCCACATAACGAGGAATATCTCCTGGTGTAATATCACAACTCAGAAGCTTCTATTCTTGGTTGGCCAGATCATCCTCAGATTGGGCGACTGATAATGCTTTAAAACATGCTTTTGTGAATGATACGCGAAATGTAGTTGTGGTTGAACTCACTAGCTTGAGAAATTGCTCCCAGTACACCACAGCGCACTATAGAGTAGCGACTACAACCCAGCTTTAGGGCGAGGGATGTACGATGGATCTCCCACCTACAACCCCTTGTGAACAGACAACAAAAGGAGCGAGGATATCTAGCAAACAAGATGTGACTCAAGACATCACCGCAAAATTCAGAACCGCAGCATCCGGTATGTCTGAGTCCATACGTATCTGCAGAACATTGACTGACGATTAAATAGCCCTCGAAATCGGCGAGCTCGTCAAAGATGCCTACTTCACATTGTTCGAGGCTGTTGGGGCACTGGAGGTACGAAAATCCGCATAATGGCACAACGTCAGGTCAAGGACCAAAGGCTGATAGAGGAGAATTTGCAATAGATCATGGACCCCAAGATGGATAGCGGATATTTAGCACAGGGCGAAACACTGGAAGACGACTACGATGTTCTTGGAGAGCTTTTACCTGAAGAAGTCGTTGGTATAATGGACGAGATGCTATGCTATGAGGTATGTACCCACCCGTTACCACATCAAGAAATAAGAACATTTCTGATGCTGATCGTAGGTTTTCTAGATGGCGTGGCATATGGGCCATCCACTTTCCCAGACTCTCTTCACATCGTTCTACATTGACCGTCTTCTATGGCCAGACCCAAAGATATTAGAGCATGCCCGCTTCTACCGAGGGACAAAACCTGACCTCGAGAACAGCCTTACCAACCTTGTGCTTCGGGCATACTGTCTAGCCTTGGTGAAAACCTGCGACTTCGTGCATCGCAGGATAGGCACAGAGCACTACTATGAAGTTCGTAACAACTGCTAGGACAACGTTCCCCTACTACGAAAACAACTCCGTACGATCAAACGAACAGTCCTAACATTAGAATAGGAAGAAGATTTTGTGTCAAACCTATACCATCGGAAGCTGCTTACTGATTTCGACGTTGCTGAAATAACAGATCTAATGGATCAAGCCATCATCCATGTTGCCCAGCAGAAAGGATCGATGACAGAATGCCATATCGATGCCCTGCTAAACCGACTGAAACTCCGGAAGGCCCTTTTGACTGCTGTAACATTAGACGTAGACGTCAAGGAGCGCACTCAAACCAAGTCATGGGAACAATGCCTGGAGCTATTGCCTACCCTGTCAAGGACCAAAGACGTGGGTTTAACGGTGAAAAGCTCCTTCAGTGCAAAGATACAGCGCCGACTAGCAAGCAGCGTACCCCCGAGACCTGTCGTCAACGTAAGCTTCGAAGATGCATGCGCATACCTCACCAAATTATGTCAATACGGCGCGGAGGCGTATCGAATACTTGATTTCCATTCGTCCAGTAACATATCGGTTAGTCTACTCTGGTCTTGGCTATGGGTTGGTTGTTGACCGTATGCCTATGTAGACATTTGTCTCGGCTTTCCAGTCCCGAACACCGCAACCTTCTGTGTATGTTCGTTGCCTACTACAATCGCTCATCATCAACGACATGAAAGTGCTCCGAAGCACTTCAATCAAGCAGCTTCTATTCGATGACCTTGAAGAACTTGTACTGCCCGCTGGTTTACTGTTGGATCCCGCCAATGACGACATTGAAGCTCCTCAAGATCCAAGGTTCCAGATCGTACGTAAGATGGAAGCCTTTTTGTCCCGAAGTGGACCGGTAAGTGCTCTCCGCAAGATTCACGCTTACGCGTAGGACTAACTTTCGGACAGGCTTATATTGACATTTTTCGAGCCGTATGCATGAACAGATCTCGGATGAGACGTATGCTTTGTCATCTTATACTCGACTGGGATAGCGTACAGCTCGAAGTAAATTTATATTACTTAGTGTCTGTGTACAGTTGTTGACTCTTCACCAGGCCGAAATCCTCGACGTCGAGCTTCGCGAATATACTGAGGAAACGCCCATCATTGACCCGGAGACCTCGGGTGAAGAGCTCTGGTCGTTTCCCTTGTCATCGTGGACTTACTATCACAAACTTCGCCAAATGGAATGGATTGTCCAAATGGGCTTTGAATTGGACATCAATCGGCTTGATGAGCTTGCTGGCATGTACTGGTAATATACTCGCTCGGCCACATTAAACCAATCTAACTTATTTGACAACAGGTATCTACAACACCTGGCAAACATACGGCTTACGCACCTCCAGCGCATTCGAACCTTCACCACTCGCCGCCTAGCCTACATAGTCAAGCCAACATCCAAGCAGCAAACTGCTTTTAGCCGCTCGTTCTCGTTCCTGAATTTTGCCATGCTTGAGGCTTCTGCGACTCAGTCTTTCGCCGAGGGTCTATTTTGTGTGCGTCCCGCACCAGAACCGCCATCCATATATTTCACGTAACACGGCTCGCTAACATTTCATTGCTCTAGTTATTCTCGTTCCTTACCCACTTCGCCGTGCTCCCAGCGATAGGACATGGCCTACCCTACAGTACTCCAGCGCTACGTTATGCCCTTCGTATGCGCCCATTCTTACCTTTGTCGCTTCCTGAGGTCCCCTCCTATCCAGACTTCATTTCTGTTATATCGATCGGCACAGCAGAAACACAAGACTCTGCTAATTTTGGCAAGCCTTCCAGCGAGCGAGCGTTGTCGATCCTTGATGCAGCAGATCAAGCATTGAGGGTAGCGAAGAAAGATTGGGAGGCCATCAGCAAGGCGAAAGCTGAAGTCGCCCGTTGCGTAGGGTGCGAGGACTGGTGGAGGACTGGGGTGAAGAACGTGCTCAGGGCCTGCATTGCAGGGAACATTGCGGTTGCAACAGCGAGAAAGGCGGTGACGAACGCAGGTACGAGGAGAGTGAAGGATGTCTTGAAAGCGGAAATGGTAGAGTGTGGGAAAGGATATCACGGCTGGTGGATCATTCCACGGATCTCAGCCAAGTCATAGGTTAAGCCTGATTTTGTAGAGGAGAAAACTATAGCGAGGTGTAAGGCTACGGTCCACTGCAAAGTAGAGTACTTTCTCGTGCTGGGCTGATATCGGAATCGTTATTCAATTGCCCCAATCAGGAGCAAAAGTATACAATCTTTTGGCGGAAAGTAATTGTCGGACCTGAGTGATAGATCGGATGGGAGGAATGACGATTAATTCGGGAAGGTGGTCAGCGGACCTAGGAGAATTCAACTGCAAGCTGCAGTGTCACATCGCAAACATTGTGCCATGGGGCGATGAATCCCGAAAGACAGTTGAGGCACTGGTTGTTCTATTTGGGACCCCAAATTGGGGGCGACATTGAAAACAATTATACATGATCCCGCGACCCCTGAGAACAGGCTGGAATCTCGCTTCTCTGCTTCTCTACCAACCCTATTCGACCTCAACGCCGATGATGCATGCGAGCCGTTGCAAGACTGACCACGGATGGGCATAAGTCTAATTGGAGGACCGGCTCTTGAGAGTCGCACCGTTCTCTTTTAGTTGACATCACGCAGGGGTGACAGGTTCCTTGCATTTCGTGCTACTGAAGTGCCACTGTCAGTCTGTCACCTCATGCACTTCGGTTTATCAAAGCGTGGGGTCAGAAACATGGGTAGACAGCTTCATCAGGCTATGCATATATATCGGGCATCTTTCCTACTGCCTTGATCTCCTGTTTGTCATGCTCTGGTTGTGATTAAAGCCTTGAAACCGTGAAGCCTTGAAGCCGGGCTAATTTTTAATGCATGATGGCTTCCAGCCTCTCTTTACACATTACAGCAGTTGTATTATTCTCTTACATATATTCTATTCTTGCTTCCCCGCTCTCTATTACAACTAGAAGTATGCCACACTTCTCTCTTCTCCCTAACCCCTCGTCATTGTTTAAGGTCACTGACCACAAGTCAAGATGTCTCCGCTAGAGATCTATCAAAATTCAATCTTTTCGAACAATATGCTGCCGCCGCCTACTGCCCCGGTAACAGCAATGTCACTGCAGGGGGAAGCAAATTGACATGCCCCACCGGCAACTGTCCCCTTGTTAGCTCTAATGTAACCACTGTATATGAGTTTGATCAGTAAGTATCCAATCTTCCTCTTGAACCCACCAAAGAAAAGCCCGTTCGGCTGATGCTCCACCTCCTCAGCTCCCTCGTCACAGACGTAACTGGGTATATTGCCGTCGACAAGACCAGGGGGCTTACAGTTCTCTCCTTCCGCGGCTCACACACAATCCGCAACTTCCTTGCAGATGCCGACTTCGTCCAGGTTCCGACCGATATTTGTGACGGCTGTGAAGCTCACCAAGGTATCTGGGATTCTTGGCTTGAAACCCGGGTCGGTATTCTGGCCGCCCTGAAAACCACAGCAGCCCAAAATCCCCGATCCAAAGTTGTTGTTACAGGGCACAGTCTTGGTGGCGCCATCGCAGACATTGCCGCTGCTGAGATTCGGAAGATGGGGGTTCCAGCAGATCTGTACACCTTTGGAGCACCACGTATCGCTGGCCGGAAACTCAGCGACTTTATCACCAACCAGAATGCCGGTGGGAATTTCCGCATTACGCATTTTGACGATCCGGTGCCAAGGATGCCGCCGTTGTTTCTGGGGTTCGTTCACATTAGCCCGGAATATTTCATCGACAAGGGCAATGACATCGTGCCAACGGCAAACGACATCAAGCAATTGAGTGGAGACGTCAATATGTTGGGAAATACAGGCGAACCCTTCAAGCTTGATATCGCTGCTCATCTATGGTATTTTGGGAAGATCAGTGGCTGCAGTCCTCACGATGGTATTCAGTGGAAGTGAAGGAGTCCGGGGGATGATATAGGGCTAAATACCTACATATACCAGGCAAATCTGAGCAACATTATTGATGATTTATGCAGAACCAATCTTAAGTGTGCTTTTAGTGTAGTGCCTTAGGTAGAGGACTGACAAAACGTCCTACTTTCAAGGTTGGAGCGCCCCAAAGCCTAGCAAATCTCAAATCTGGCCTTTTTGAGTTCATTTCGACCCATTACTCTAGCTAATGGGCATAAATTATCATCATTTGGCAACAAGAAAGATAAACTGGTGTTAAGCGTTCATGAGCTTGCCCTCAACACATATATTTCTTGAGTTCTTGTAACATCAATTGGGCAGGTCCCACTCACTCTCTTCTTAAGATTGTCAGCCTCGCTGCTGCCAAACCTTTGTAATGGCTCCGTATCGACAATCTTCGCAATCTATATACGTATAGCGTGATATCGGTATAATCTTCGTGTAGCCCAAGCAGAAGTCTATAGTTATATCATGGATGATGCGTATCAGCTTCGAAGTCCAATGGTCCAGCGAGGGGCTCCATCAAGCAGCCTGGCCGCTCCAACTGCCTCCATGATCGATCCTAATCTTGAAAACCACAGAATACCCAACCCACAATTGTCCCATAACTACGCGCAGACTCACTTGCGAGGTTCTGTGGCTCTATCAGGCATTCAGAATGATCTCCATTCGTCCCAAAACAGCTTGTCGGATCGGGTGTTGCCCTCAATCGAGATTAGTGACGACTCTATAGACAATGCATATGTCAATTTTATCATGTATTGTAATCCTTCAATCCGTAATGATATTGATACAGCGGAGTTGAGAAGAGGGTTTCGTTCACCACCGAAGAGTGACGGAAAAAGTTTTAGCCCATTCACTCTTTTTGAGCTGATCTCAAAATTGGAGTCTAAAGTACTCAAGACTTGGACCCAGCTTGTGATCGAGCTCGGGGTTGAGCCTCCAGATACTTCGAAAAATCAAAGCACGCAAAAGGTGCAACAGTATGCGGTCCGGCTGAAGGTACTTTTTCCTTTCTCTTTGCTATTGATATTTACATTGCCAACGGCCTTCTAGCTGTCGATTTTGCAAAGCTGACCCAACCACAGCGATGGCTGCACGCTTTTCACGTTGATGCTTTCTTCCATTACTGTCTCGGCGTTCCAAACGCATATTATACCGACAGACCTACGGCAAATGATCCCTCTCAGATCGAGCACGTACGTGATGGTGTTCCCCCGGAAGAAGACCTAGCGTTACGTGCTTTACTTCCAGAGTGGAGACCAAAACGTGGCAGACGGAAAGCAGAAGACGTCGAGGCCGAGGGGAATTCTAACGCGAAAAGGGCGCAGCATCAGCGTGCTAGTAGCGCTGAATTCTTCAACAACTTTGACGAACAGTATTCCGTCGCTCCTCAAAGTGCACTTCCTTGGAGTGCTCATCCCAACCAGACGGACGCATGGGCAGCAGCGCAGATAGCGATTGCACCAAAGACACCGAGTACAGGGCGAACGCCAATCACACAGCAGCTGAATTCTCAGCTAGGTCAGCAAATTCGTTGGCGGTTAAATGAGCGTGAGAACACGCCTACAACTCCATACCCTCAGTCCGCCATCACTCCGAGGCATGGCTATTCCGCGAGCCCTTTCGACGAGCCAAGATCTGCGATTCCTTCCTCAGCCAAGGTTGGACCCATGCGTTCGAGAAAACGGCACGGTCCCGCCGTCTCCAGTGCCTGGTCAGCAAGCAGCAGTACAGCAACGGGAAAGCTAAGGGGCAGACCACCGAGTAATCGTTCTGTCCAGGAAGGACCTTTTTCGACCTTCCCGGCGAACCCGGTTGGTAGAGAGGTCCCAAAAGCAAACAATACAGCTTCCTATACACAGAGCATGAACTCTGGACAAAATCAATTGGATCGAGAAAGCAACCAGAATTTTCAACCTACGGCCATGGTGTCTCCTCCTCAGTCAATGCCTGAGTCGCTTGGGCGGAAACCAAGCAAGTTACAGCTCCAGGTACCAGAGAACACCGGTGGTCCAGTACGGCTGGCGACCCCTCCCACGGTGCTTATAAATGGCGAGACCGACCGTCCAATCCCATTCAGACACGAAAGAAGGTCGTCCGCAGATTTCTTCAATCAAATCGACGAAGTCACGGAAGATGAGATCGACGAAGATGACGATGATGCAGGTGGACAGGTCGATTGGAAACGGAGGGCGCTGCTACTCAAAAGGATGTTGCAGGAGAAAGAGGAGGAATTGAAAGCTCTCAAACGCCGGGTCCTGGAGGCAGTGATGTGATGCGAGGATTGTGATCCTCTACAAAGACATACAAATCAAATCTTTGTGACACTTCCCATACTCTCTTCTATGAACACAAAACAAACTTGACAAACGGCCTTGCTGGAAAAGGTCTATTCGCTGCCCAAGCAAACTCCATAAATGAGATGGGCTCTTGACTTGGCCGGCAACTCGGTTAAATACAAGAAGAAGGCACCGTTTGAAATGGACTTCAGCTCATTCCACTAAGACAACCGCGCTGCACCGAGTGGCTATCGCCCTCTAGGGTCATTTACGCCCTAAGCCACATTTTTATCCTGATGTCTCTAGTCCTAGTTCTATTACACGGGTCGGTATGCTCTATGCCATATTTGGGGACGTTGTTCCCTGCCCATGAGACTCTGGACCGTAGATACTGCGGCTCCATACTTTGGATTGGAACACCATGGAAGCGAACGAACGCACCAAGGTCGGAGTGGACCTTGATCCTCTTGATGGAGTCTGTTGTGTCCAACGGATGACATGTCGTTCCAGTGACCCTCCAATAGTACCCGACTACCAGTTATAAGCCAATACTCGGAAACTGAGTTGGTTATAGCACTTGATATAGTGAGCACTAACGTTGGTGGAGGATTCATTATCGTTACGGAGGTTGCTACGAAGGTGTTTACACTGAGAGTTATACCTGGCGCTATATATGGCCAAGTACCCCCAACAACTCCTAAAACTTTCGCGCAAGAGAATACGTACGTTGATGCTGTCAATAGTAGCACAAAACTGGGTCTCACTCAAGCTCACCAAGCGAAACATAAATAACGCTGGGACGGTTAATGCGCCTTTCAGGTGTCAAGAAGATTTGGGTACTAGAGGGTATTGATATAGTGGAGAAGTTGTTGTATTGCTACGAAGGTGTTTTACACCAAGGCTTCCGGCTGGAAGAGATATGGGTCCGGGCCGTTGGCACTGCTTCGAGCTCACACAAACCCTCGGCGACATCACTGGGAAAACCGTTACCAAGCCTGGCATCTGGTGAAAAGCCAAGCCAGCCTCTGACTTCGTAGCCGCCTATCATTGATTTCCTTCCGAGCGGTGCCAGTCAGAAGGCAGCAGTTCGCCAGGGGTACCTTTACTACCCTAAAGCCCGATCGTCCATTCCCCGGTTTTGGGACCAAAGGAAGAGGTGAGTGCCTGGATCGCGCAAGTCATCAAGCGCGGTTGCTCTCCGTGTTCTGCCTCCACCGTGCACATACACATACCATAACGGAGCAAAAGCCAGCTATAGCTGATCCCTCATGAATGCGAGGGCCTTTTTGGCGAGTTAGGGGTAAAAATGGGTGTAGGTGCATAGATTGCGCAAGTCATCAATGGGGAGCTGGGGTTTTCTGTGTGCGGGCGAGGGAGTGGGGTTCGCGCATGGAGATGCCAAGGAGATGTGAGGATCGTGGCATAGAAGTGAGTGCGGTGAGGCGAAGTGTGGTGCTGGGATAAGGCGAGGTGGCGTTGAGAGGTGAGGGGGAGCGAGTGGATGGGTTACTCGAGTAAAGGCCTAGTTCGCGCAAGTCATCAGTGGGTGCTGGGTGTTCCTAGGTGGCGTGAGAAGGAGAGAGGAGAGTGTGATGGAGAGGGGAAAGTGTGATGGGTGTAAAGATCTCGGGTGGGACGAGGCGAGGTAGGTGTGGAGGCGGTGGTCGAGTAGAAATCACCAAGTAGCCGATTATCAGGAAAACATGGCCCAGTCTGCATTCCCAATCAATCAAATACTTGTTGTAGTAAAAACGAACACGAAAGAATATGTACGAATAGACATATCCATCAACACCATGACCCCCATAATCTCCTGCGAAAATCTATCCCAACTCACCACCTTCTCCCAAAAAAAAATTCACGCTCACGAAGCACACGGTCAGATATAGAAAGAGAGAACCGATATGCGATTGCCAGTCCCCAGATCAAAACCACTAAAGTCATCTTGCCCCCACCCAAAATTCTTGAACACCAGTCAATCCGTCCATCCTTGCGCCGAGAGAATGCGGTTTTTTTTTCACAAGGAGAAAACGCCACGCAAATGCCGCTAGATTTCCAGCCCTAACCAACTGACTCCCTTTTCCGGAGTCTGTCAACTCTCATCAACGTCCATCGCATCCCCGTTGCCTATCACACCATGCCCATTCATCACCTCTCCATTCCCGTTTTCGTTGACAACCTCCCCATGCCCATGCCCATGCCCATACCCATCATACCCCTCCTCCTCTCCGCCAGCAACAGCTGCAAGTAACTCCCCCTCTCGACTCTGGCACCCGGGACAGTTATGTACGACCTCGTGCGCAAAGACGTCGCAATCGATACAAAAGAACCTTCTGCAGGTCTCGCACTCGTACCTCCCCGACTCGGACACGCCGGCGTCTTTGTTGGGGTTTGGTTTCACAAGGGATGGGAGGGTGTTCTTATTGGCTACGGAAGGTTTTTTGCGATTCCCCTTTTCGTGCTCTCTGCTCGATGTTGCGTCCTCCTCCTCCTCTGGTGGCGGGGGCGGGGGCGGGGGTCTTACAGGAAAGGACGAGAGACAGCCGAAGCAGGCGGACTGGTCGGGCGATGCCTCGGCGTGGGACCAGGAGACTTCGCGCCAGTTACGGAGGGGGAAGAGGTGGTGGTAACTGCGCGCTAGGTGCGTGCTGAGGATGAGGGTTAGCCCGCACGCTGGGCACGTTGTTGGGAGCGCGCAGACTTTGCTGCTGCAGCGGGAGCAGAGGTAGCCGCCGCGCGTGGCTTTGGAGTGGCAGGCGCAGAGCGAGGGGGCGGGGTCGGTGATCCGCGAGGGGAAACCCATCATAAGGAGAGAGGACTTGCTAGCGGCCTCGGCGTCTGTGGCGGAAGTTGCAGGCGGAGTGGTGGCGCGCATGAGGAGGTCCCGGTAGTGGGCTTCATTTAGAGCGACGTTGTAGGTTTCTGAAAGTGGTAGAGAGGAGTTTGTTCGCTTGACTAGGGTAGTGCATACGGCAACTTGGGCCGCTAGACCAATGATAGTGGCGGTGATGGAGGAAGAGACGAGGGCCGCGATGCTGGTGTGGATGTCGGAGGGGTCGGAGGAAATGAGGGACCCGAAGAGCAGGAGGATTTCGCGGGTGCCGTGGGCAGGGGCGTGGAACAGAGCCGCGCGCGCCATGTCAAGGGCATTCTGCAGGCTTGGGTTTCCCTTTGGTTCTTGATCTCTGAGGGCTTGGAGTTTACCAATGTGGTCGTTTGGGTTGCCAGACATATCGCTGACGCGGACTGCAAGGCCGTCGCGCATGCCGATAATACCAAGTTGGGAAATAGGGTTTTGCTCGAAGAACTCGATGACGAATTCTTGGCAGTAGCGGAGGGTGAGGAGGTAGCGCGTTGGGCGGAGATCTTTTTCGGTCATGGCAGAGGAGAGGTCGATGATGAGGATTAGATGGCGGATAATGCCTCGTTGGAGGGGAGTGGTATCTTTGAGGAGCCTGAGGCGTTTGGAGATTAGCTTTTGCTCTCCTTCATATGCTGGTTCCGAAAATTTCACCATGATGAATCTCACCTCTTCCTCTTCCCAGCTTCAAGTAGTCCGTCGACTGTAGAGCTGATGGTACCGTCCGCACCTTCCACCACGTTCTCCCATGTCCGAGTGACCTCCCATCCTCCTCCTTTCTTCCCTTGGCCAGTAGCCCTTGTTCCCACTCCTGCTCCTCGTGTCACCTGGTGAGCCTCGACCTCATCATCGGAAATGTCTTGCACATATTCTTCGTCGGATTCAGCCATGTTGAAGAAGGTTCGTCTAGATATATCATTGGGACCAGAAGAATATTCAAGAAACGGAAGAAGAGAAACAACTGGAACTAGTTGGCAGCTCGAAGCTACCTCTAGTTCCGCTATACGTAGTCAGTGCTCTGAAGTTTGACAGATCGGTGGGTACTTCAGCTTCAACTTGGTAGGCGTGAGCTAACGAGGTTGATTTTATATGTAGCACGAAGAGCTTTAGCGAAACCGTTATATAATTCACATGTAGTTATGGTCATATTGGGAATTAGGTCTTTTGGTAGTAATCCATTGATTTATGGTAAATACTGTTTGATATACAGCCTGCAGTATAGTTTCCATCGCTCCATTAGTACAAACCCTCCGACCCATTTGTGTATCAAGCCTCGCTATGACCTCTCGCGCCAGCGGACCATCATGTGCAAAGCTCATCCTATTATCTCTTCCAAACATGCCCCTCCCATATAAGAGATACTGAGCGGGATATCTGGGAACGCAACGCGCTAAATGTGCATCAATCATCAATTAACATGAAATGAACTATTGCGGAGGTACCACCGCTGCTATATAAAAGTTCCCGAAGACGCAGGCATTGGCCAATCATCCTCCGTTATACTTGACCAGAAAACCCATATCATGATCACGGAGAGGAGCGTGAATAGTGTTTCGAACATTGCGCCATTTATTTGATGATTTGTTGATAGGCATATGTGGATGCTGATGACATACTGGAATATCTGTCCGATAGCGAATAGCAAAGCCGATGCAAAGAGGTATACTATATAGAATTAGTGGCGACGGAGAGAAAGAGCAGAGTGTAAGAAAGGGGAGGACTAACGCATTGGCTTTTTCTCTCCCAACACTCTCAATACGAGGTAAGTTTCCAGAAGGAAGAATCCGACCAGGAAAACCAGCGGCGCCAATTGATATAGCACATACAGACCAATGTTCCGATTGTCTGGAGGATCCAGACTCGGATTGAAGTGCCTCGTGTAGTCGAAACCTGTGTCAAGTGCTATGTACCCAGTGCCGATGAACAGGGCAGCGGCCGAGAGAAGGATAAGACCTAGAGACAGCGGTGTTCCATCATCCAAGAGTTGATAACCAACAATTCCGTTCAGGAATAGCACCCATATTGTTGCAACTATTGCACCGAGATGAACAGCAGTAAACCCCTATAAGACTTATAAGCATAACCGAACAACCATAATGAGCTTCGGGGACCTACAAGCCTGACGTTACTTTTCAGTGGAAAGCCACCAACTGTAAAGATCTCGCATATCGACACGATTATGTAACCGATTAGGAACAACTGGAATTCTCTGTTGATCGTTAGTACTCGTGGTAGCACTTCTTCTACGAACTGCATACCTTCGGCCCACTGCAGCCTGCTTTCTGTTCGCTCTCCACAGGAGAAACAGTGAGATCAAAATTGCTAACCCGCAGAACAATATCGAGCCTTGAGCCAGTCAGATTCCTTGTCTTGCGCAATTCTCCTGGAGACGTACCTAGATTCTCCAGATGTCTACCGTTGCCTAGTGAAATGCCATTGAGATCGCAGCGCCCGAAGCCACCCGAGGGTCCCTGTCGCGTTCTTGATTCGTGAAAGAGCTGCCTCTACAATCAGCGCTTACTTCCAAGGGCATATCTACTGCCTGGCTTTCGGGGATGGGGAGTGAGTGATGCACGTACATTGCAGACCGGGAGCGTGGAATCGCGGCAGAAGTTCTGTCAGAGACGTAAGCATTATTGGATCGTAAGAAGCAGTCATTTTGAGACGCACATAGAAGTTCCCAAATTGTGTAGAGCCCATATTGGGAGATGGTGATCTCTTATGTCGCCCGCAGATTCACCAACAACCTCCCCCTCTGATTCAAACCCCCAAGACGTGCGACAACCGTGTTGATTAAGTATACAGTCTTGCGGGAGGACACAACGTCACAATCAGCAGCCAATTGGATACAGGCAGAATGTGGAGGCTGCCAGCGACGTATTTTTGGAAGTGGGTCGCTGCGAGAAACAAGAAAACGCGAGCTGGCAAGTGATCGGCAGGGCAACTCGGGTTATCCGAAGCCCAACTTGGATTAATTCCCCACGAAAAAGGTAAATGTGGTATGCGAGAATAATGGACTGTAAAGAGCGTCTTGAAGGCGGTGTAGTCACAGACGTCCTGTAGGAACGACGGCGATGGTGGTTACGGAGGAGGTAAGACTTCAAAGAGCGGTTGGCTACCTACTCCGTACTGTGTACTCTGGGGGGGAAATTAGATGGCGCGCATCAGGCGTGAGGCTGCCGGCCTCATGTTTAGTGCGACTTTTAGACTGCAAACGAGATGTGCCGGTCCAGTCCACGAATGGACAAGCGCGAAGATCAGCCTCTTCTCATGTTTCTTCCTGCCTGCCTGACGCCTCTGATCTACAATGGATTATTTTTGGTAACTTTGAATGCCATGACACTATTCCCAAATCTACGACGCTTGCAAGCTCGAGATGTCTGCCGTCGCTGTAGTAGGGTATCAAACCGACCATGTCGAACTGGATACCCCGTGCTCTTGAATCCCTACACGATGTTGGTTTATTTCGTGATTCATCTGCGTTTAACTGGGGGCTATGTATCAACGAGAAGGACGAAGCTATTGGGAATAGAGCGATTCTGATAGAACGGTCAACTGTTTTGACAAGGTTGTCTCTAAATCATCATACTTTGATGTACAGTCACCCATCAAAGACTACTTAAAAAACATTAACTCTTGACCCTTGCCACATCCACAACGTTGCTCTGTTCGCGAATTATCGTTCTTACCATTTACTGAACTATGATTGCGTGACAAAGCTTCTTACTGCTGCCAACGCTTTTGCTCGGATATTGGAGGCGCCTTAAGTTTTATATCACTGCTCACGAGTCATTTGAGATGTCCGTTGTAGAATGGTGGTTGTGCTGTCGATTGAATCAAAATCCATGTCTACAAGTCAAGCGTGAAGCTTTCTTTCGGCCTGGAGCAATAGTTTGCTGAAACAGTTTTTTCAAATACTACCTTGTCTTGATGAAAATGAAGCAGTGACACGGCCCTTCCTTGGTGGGAAGTTAGACCTCGGGCCTTAGCATACACGTGAAGCTGTCAGCGATCTTACTTTCCATAACTACGGCTTATTGAGACCGAAATGCGAGTGCAACCCACGCCATTACTTAGAATTTCCAGGGACGGAGTGCAGAGGAGTGAACAATATATTAAATGAGAATGTTGGCAGAGTTGCCAGGCATTTACATAGCCTGCCTGCATGTTAAGAGACATAGAACAGGTTGCCGTTCAAAGGGAATGCGAACTGATCAGAAGATTTGCAGGCTTGATATCTGGTTCAGTGTCTCGCAACGATATACCTAGTGATAATAAAGAATTTAAATGTACATAATATATCACAAAAGTCGTGATTCTCAGCCGCATTATCAGGTTTCCTAACCGTAGACAAGATATCAGTCTCGAAAATTAGACTAGATTGATAGAGAAGAACTGAATGGAAGACATGGACGATTAAAAAGGACGTCAAGTAGATTTTACGGTATCATATCTCCATATCTTACTGAGATGAAGGATCCATTTTCCGCAATCACCACCTTGATCATCGACAAAAAGAACATCCATAAGCTTCGTGGAGAGGAGTTGTTGAGGACTTATGCAATTCAGAATTCAAATATGTATATTCCTTTTTTCCCCTCGGCACCACAAGCATTAAGCTTGAGCGATAAAATCCAATCAACTGTTCAGGATCGCCGAGTCCCCTCCCTGAGGCTTGCCGTGCAGAATCCCTTGGGTATCGCATGGAGGCCCAACGCATCAAAGATAATGAACAAAGACTTTATCCTACGAAAGAGTGTAGAGCGCTTTGATAGAGACATGTCCGCATGTAGAGAGCGTAGCAGTGAACCTAAGGTGACACGTATTTCTGTCGGCAGCCGGGAGGATCAGGGTCCAGTACCCAACTTCCCTGGTGAACCACCTGAACGTCCGTTTCAATCACGACTGCTAAGGTCTCGTGCCGAAAATTTCCAGAGTCAACGCTCTAGCACCTGCATATCTAATGCGTGATCCACGTTCTACAGGACCCTCCAACCAGAATCTAGGGCGCCATCCCTTAGTAAATCTCTGCTGATACATTCCAGTCCCCACTGTCATTTCTATAACCAAACCTATCTAGACGGGCTGCTACCGGTCAGCCCACAATACCGGCATCATTCCTTCCTCAACTCCTCTAAGCTCTGTTACCATCCCTCTCCGCACTCTTGCGTCCTCCAAATATCCAAGAAACGAGCATTCGGCCTCGCTGCTTGAGTCGCCCAACGAAAAACAGGCCAGTCGGCGTTCCTCCGACTCTGCAGGATCAGACTTCTCTCTCTGGAGTGATACGGGTGATCTAGCCGAGCAGCTCGCAGACGAAGAGGATCCTCTGCAGATCGACCTTCGGGGGTCCGTCGACAACGGCGCTCCTGGGGGTTCCGGGTCGAAGCCCCAACAGCGGCCGCCCAAGCGCGTGCATTACTCACAGCAAGACCATCTTGACCGTAAGAACACCAATCCTGGAATCAGTAAAGAAGCTATCCAGATCCCCGAGCCTACCGCCAGGCATATTAGTCAAACGGAAAAGGTCGTCGCTACCATCATGTCGGGGGACCGGCAAGCAAGCCACATGCACGGCTTGACGGGGAAGCCACTCTTGTAAGCTCCGACTGCTATGGTGTATCATGGGAAGTACTAATTCGCAGTAGATATTTTACAAGTGTATTCGTGTCTCTGGGAGTTTTTCTATTTGGGTACGATCAAGGAGTTATGTCGGGAATAATAACGTAGGCTAATCTAAGACATTACCATTTGAACTGGGCTAATTGCTCTGGGTATTCTAAAGGGGAAATTACTTCAAAGACTACTTCAACCAGCCGACAGCAGCGGAGATCGGGACTATGGTAGCCATCCTCGAGGTTGGGGCATTCGTTGCATCTCTCTGTGTGGGGCGAATAGGTGATATGATTGGCCGCCGAAAGACTATATTATATGGCTCGGTCGTATTTTTCTTTGGCGGACTTATCCAAACGTTTTGCAACGGGATGCCAATGATGATTCTCGGACGTATCATTGCTGGTCTTGGCGTTGGTGCTCTATCAACGATTGTGCCGGTCTATCAGTCCGAAATATCACCTCCTCATAATCGGGGCAAGCTTGCTTGTATCGAATTTACTGGTAATGTCAGTGGATACGCTGCAAGTGTTTGGGTCGACTACTTTTGCAGCTACATTCTCAGCAATTGGTCATGGCGTGTGCCACTGATGCTCCAATGTGTGATGGGCGCTCTCCTTTTTGCAGGCAGCTTCATCATCTGTGAATCGCCGAGGTTTGTGACTGGAAACAATTCCAAAGCTTCCTTGGATACGCGTTGACGTTGCTTAGATGGCTACTTGACAACGACCACGATGAAGAGGGCATTCTGGTTATTGCCAATCTGTATGGAGGCGGAGATATCCACGATGATAAGGCCAGACAAGAGTACCGTGAAATCAAGATGAATGTGCTTCTCCAACGACAGGAAGGAGAAAGAACTTACACGGAGATGTTCAGAAAGTATTATAAACGCCTCTTCATTGCCATGTCCGCACAGGCCCTTGCGCAGCTCAATGGAATCAATGTCATCTCGTATTATGCGCCGCTCGTCTTCGAATCTGCCGGCTGGGTGGGTCGCCAGGCCATTCTCATGACAGGTATCAACGCCATCACCTATCTGCTCTCGACAATCCCACCATGGTACCTTGTTGACCGATGGGGCCGCCGTATCATCCTTCTTTCAGGCGCCATTGCCATGATCATATCGCTTTCTGCCATTTCGTACTTCATCTTCATTGACATACGTGCTACGCCCCAGTTGACCGTCCTCTTCGTGATGATATATAACGCGGCCTTCGGCGCTTCATGGGGCCCAATACCCTGGCTGTATCCTCCTGAAATTTTACCACTCAGCATCCGAGCTAAAGGAGCTAGTCTAAGTACGGCAGCTAACTGGGCTTTCAATTGGCTCGTTGGGGAGATGACGCCAATACTTCAGGAATGGATCAAATGGCGATTGTATCTTGTACATGCTTTTTTTTGCGCTGTTAGCTTCGTTCTTGGTATGTGGACATTCCAAAAGCCCTTTCTTTTCGAACATTACTCACCTATGCCAAGTATATTTCCTATACCCCGAAACAGCCAATGTTCGTCTAGAAGACATGGATGTGCTATTCGGTGATGCCACCACCGCTATGCCGACACCTGCTCAGCATGCTGAAGTGGAGTCTTTAATGTCTGGCGTCGGATCACCCGTTCCCTCCCTCGACATTCGAAGGGGCATCCCTGGCAAACTTGGTCCGGATAACGCCATCCCAGGCCTTGACATTAATCCTCCAAATGCTCCCGTTGAAGATGGGAAGCCCCGACTGCCTGACGAGTCTCGCTCCGAAGGAATTGGAGGTTGGATCTCAAGGATGACTAACCGGAGTAAGAAGGATGATAAGACCAGTAACGGCGAGGCTGGAGCATATAGACGGCTGGGTCAATACGACGACTGAGGGTTGACTTTGGGCTACATCCGCTGACGCCGTTTTCGTCCAAATTTGGAGTAATCAACGGCATAGAGGGACATTGACTTTTATGAATATTTGTTTTGGGTGGTTGACATAAAGCATGATTCCCAGCATCGGACGAGGTTCGATGGCTTGCGTAGCACTTACATATTAACTATATCTGGACAATTCCACGTCCCTAAGCCACGTCTGAACTGGTCTTTGTGCAAGACATCCACGCAAGTCCTAAAAACTGGCGTACACCAATTTTGCGGCCTAGCAACGGAATAGCCATCTCGGAATCAAAACTGTGGCATCTGTGAGCATATAACCAGTACTCGTAACGTCACCAGCGCAAAGTACCAGCGATATCAACTAAGCTAGAACTTGGGAAGCCTTTGGATAAGGGCAGTTGCAAAGCAACAAAACTAGGGACGGGCAACTCGTATACGAAGCTCTGTTGGTAGTTGGCTGTAGGTAGAATTTCTAGCGAACATGCTGATTGGTATCAAACTAGATACTCGATCCCTTATACGGGGGGGACCATGTTCGGGACCGGACTTCAGTTCTCTACTCATGAGTTGATTGATCTTAGATTTGGATTTATCCTGCCCAAGACAAAATGTCGCCTGACAGTTGTGGCTATATACGACCTTGCTTTGACCGCCGCAAGATGTATAGATGCAGTTAAGAACAGCGCAAAAAAGTGCCGCATCACTATGAAGCAGCGTCTAGAATTGCCATTATGCTCAATATACCATTTATACGGCCTCGCTTTCTAATTCATGGTTCTCTCGCGACGGATGTCACGGCACAGCGACCGGTTTCCGCATGTTTGCCTACACTCAGCACAGCTGCTGCTTCTGACAAACCTTTTCTTCCTGCTTGACCTCTATACCGCCTGGCTCACCAGGGATTACTGCTGGATTCGATAAGCCATGAACTGCGTTAGGGCAGACATGTAAGCTAACATTTTTCGAGATTAGTGTGACTCCGCGAATCATTGAAAGGCGGAGCTTCAGAGTCTGAAGTTCAGAGTCTTCAGGCGGCAGGAGGTTGCAGCTTTGTGGTGGATATCCAGGTGGGGGAGATGCATGTATTTACGGAATATGTGATGCTACTTGAAAATTCTTTTCGTGCTATACGTTGTCGAAACTTACTATGTGGCACTGGACTTTGAAAATCTAGACATAAGGTCCTCGAGCCAGTGACAATAAGTCTCTCTCATATTTAGTCATGGGACGGGGATCTTGGATTTTATATCTTCATTGTTAAGGCAGCAAGCGTTGCATCCAGCCGATGCGTAGAAAGGGTAAAACGAGAAGATAGCAAGATGATTATCTTTTTAAATCGTCCGAGGAGTCTTCCTTTTCGCACCATCAGTTAATCACGTGCTATGCCCTGTCAAAATTATACTAGCGCGAATCGATGATCTACGGCCGCCAGTCGCGGACTTTTTGGCGGAGGAGCTGAGGCTGACAACACGTTGGCAACAATAATTTACGGCGCCCAACCGTGATAGCAGGGAGAAGATCGTTCCTCAAAGAGCTTGACTCCTCCTTGCGCTGAGTCCAGTTGTATCGATCCACCCGTCATGACCATATAAGCCTGTCCGATCCTACAATTCTCTACACTCTTTTCAGCTCCGTCCGCCCCAGTTCCCCTTGCTTGAGGTTGAGGCTCTCTGTGATTGGCACCCCTTTTAATTTTCAAATCCTCTCGACGTCTGGTACTTTCCCTGAAAGTTGATTTTCAGCATGGCGGCAAGCCACGCTACAGGTGCAGCACCGGATGGGTATGATCTTAGGAGGAGGAACGTCCCTAGCCCTGAGAAGAGCAATGGCAGCATTTCCTCTCCACAAACCGAGATTGACGAGAAGAAGTCCCAGAGGGTAGGTGCTCGACTATCCACCTGGCACGACAATGCTAACACGTACCACCTCTATAGCCCCGATCATCAGTCTTATCGACACTGGACGAATACGAATTCCTAATTGCACCGCTCATCTTTACAGCTATATCATTCTTTACACGAATGTATAGAATAGGCCTATCGAACATAGTGACCTGGGATGAAGCCCAGTAAGTGGAGCTCTTGCATGTGGCCTACCCTTTTATGTCTTCGATATAAAGGTAGCTGCTAATACCTCTGTGTAACAGCTTTGGCAAGTTTGGCTCACACTACCTCAAACGAGAATTCTACTTCGATGTCCACCCTCCCCTAGGCAAAATGCTGGTCGGGCTTTCAGGTTACCTTGCTGGCTACAATGGCTCCTTCGAATTCAAATCAGGTGACACGTATCCGGAAGAAGTCAATTACACCTTCATGCGGCTGTTCAATTCTACCTTTGGCGCACTTTGCATACCGGTGGCATACTACACTGCACGAGAGCTGAACTTTAGGAGACCGGCAGTCTGGCTCGTCACCATGATGGTACTCTTTGAGAACTCATATGCAACGATCTCGAGGTTTATTCTCCTGGATTCGATGTTGTTATTCTTCACCTTCACTACCGTGCTCTGCTGGGCGAGATTCCACCGATTGCAGAAGGACAGCTTTTCACCGGAATGGTTCATATGGCTCTTTCTTACAGGGATCAGTATAGGTTGCGTCTGTAGTGTTAAAATGGTTGGACTATTTTGTACGGCGCTTGTCGGACTCTACACTATTGAAGACCTATGGAACAAATTTGGGGATCTAAAGATGCCAAAGGCAAGCGTGGACCAGGCCCTTTTTTCCTCTTGGCTAACAATTCGTAGGTCGAATTTGCCTCGCATCTTGTGGCTCGAGTCGTTGGCCTTATTGTCATACCATTACTGGTCTACATGTTTTCGTTTTATATTCACTTCCTTATCCTGGAGAACAGCGGCCCTGGCGATGCGCAGATGAGCTCACTTTTCCAAGCAAACCTCCGGGGTACCGAGGTCGGCAAAGATAGTCCACTCGAAGTCGCTTATGGCTCCCGAGTTACACTGAAAAACATGGGCTATGGCGGTGGCTTACTTCATTCCCATGTGCAGACATATCCCGAGGGGTCCCAACAGCAACAAGTAACCTGCTACCACCACAAGGATGCCAATAACGATTGGTTCTTCTACCCGAACCGAGAACAGCCCCTCTATGACCCTGAAGGAAATCTTTCCTTTGTAGCTGACAAGGACGTTATTCGATTGATTCACTCCCAGACTGGCAGGAACCTCCACTCTCATGCAGTCTCAGCACCAGTTACGAAAGGAGACTACGAGGTCTCTTCTTATGGTAACACCACTATAGGTGATGAAAAGGATCACTGGACCGTTGAAGTTCATGACGACGCAGCGTCTCGGGATAGATCAAAAATCAGAACCCTGACCACATCTTTAAGGTTCAAGCATACATCTCTCGGATGCTATTTGCGCGCCGGCAACGTCAATCTCCCCCAATGGGGTTTTAAGCAGATTGAAGTGACCTGCGTAAAGGCCAACAAACCATCAGACGTCTATACTCACTGGAACATTGAATCTCACTGGAATGAAAGACGTAAGTTTCTTTTTCTCCTTTGCTACAAGCAACACCAACTGATACACCTGTTCTAGTCCCGGCTGGCGACCCTGGCTCCTACAAATCCCCATTCCTCCGTGACTTCATGCATCTCAACGTCGCTATGATGACTTCCAACAACGCCCTCGTCCCTGATCCTGACAAACAAGACGACCTCGCCTCCCAATTCTGGCAGTGGCCCATCCTCAATGTCGGCCTCCGCATGTGCGGTTGGGATGACCATATCGTGAAATACTTCTTGCTCGGAAACCCGTTGGTGTATTGGGGGAGTACGTTTTCCCTGCTAGCGTTTGGGGCATTGGTGGCCTGGTATCTTGTGCGATGGCAGAGGGGCTACGACGAGCTGAAACAAGCGGACATTGACCAAATCCATTACGGCGGGATGTATCCCATCCTCGGATGGGTATTGCACTACCTCCCCTTCGTCGCCATGGCGCGAGTGACATACGTCCATCACTACTACCCAGCGCTCTACTTTGCCATCCTAACGACCGGCTTCATGGTCGACTGGGTGACGGCGCCGCTGGCAAGGAGGGACAAGAGATTTGAGTGGGTGGTGTACGGGATGCTTTATGTGGCTGTGGCGGCGCTCTTTGTGGTCTTCAGGGCAATTGTGTTTGGTATGCAGGGGAGTAGCTCGCAGTGGAGGCATTTGAGGTGGTTTGAGAAGTGGAGGATTACGGATTAGTGGCATGTGAGAGATGCGTATAGGGTTAAGGTGGTGGATGGAGTGTGAGTTGAGGGGAGGGGAGGGGGGAAATGGTTGTAAGATCAGATTAGGAGGGTTACTATCTACCGCGTTATGTTGGTATTATTCTATATTTTCCAAGGCCTTGAGAGGTGGTAGGGTTGGGATGATAGGAGTATCTATCTATGGTGATGAGTAAAGGTACAATGGTACTCCGTGTTTTCCTTTCCCTGAATAGATGATACGACGGCAACGCTCTTCTGCCATCGAGCAAGGCACGATAGCTTACGGAAACGGTAAGGGATCGATCACTCGGTATCGTCTATACGCCTGGACGGACGAGAAAGATATTTCAGCCTAGTGACGGCAGGCACCTCACAAGCCCTTTATAAATAAGAACCTGAGAAAAAAGGGATAACGGATGCGAGAAAACGCTACAAAAACCACGCAATGCCCATGCCCTGTACATGTACTGATCTGCGCCGTTCGCGCCTACCGTACAAACACCGCGACTCCTTGACTTAGCACCGGTGGGGCCTTTACTGGTTGCTCGTTATGAATGCAACTTGTTGAAGGTCGAAGATCTGCGTCGTCCTTGTTCAGCAGCCAGGGACTGAGAACACTTCGCTTTCTCATCAGCAACATCCCCCACCCCAACCCCCCTCCTTCTTCCCCACCACGTCATTCATCCCCAGCCTCACCGTCCCCCCACTTCCAGTCGCCCTCGCGCCTCCTCCCCCACCCGCCCCTGGCCCTTTGACCCCGCTCCGCCGATCATTCAGGTCATACCGTCCCTTTTCCACATTTTCGTAGATCTTTTGCGCGACTTCTAGAAACGCTTGTTCGACGCCCTCGCCGCTTTTGGCGGAGGTTTCGACGTAGCGGAGGACGTCGTTCTGGGCGCACCAGGCGTGGGCTTCGGCGGTTGTGACGGCGCGGTTGTTTGGGCGATCGAGGCCTTCGGTTGGGTGGTCTCTTGCGCTGGTGTCCTCAGTTTTATCTACTGTGCTCGCGTCTGCGAGATCGGTCTTATTGCCGACGAGGATCACTACGATGCCTTCCTCTGCTATTTGCCGTAAGTCGTGCAGCCAGGAGGTGGCGGACTCGAATGTCGAGCGCCGCGTGATGTCAAAGACGAGGAGCGCCCCGCTGGCTCCCCGAAAGTAGGAGCGTGTGATGGATTTGTACGTTTCTTGGCCGGCGGTATCCCAGAGGGATAGCTTCATGCGTTTTTGTTGGGGTGGGGGTTTCGAAGAGTCATCTGTGGAGGTAGAGGCGGGGGAGGGTCCGACATTGACGATGCGCGAGCCGAACTCAACGCCGATGGTAACGTCGTGGTGGGAGAAGCGGCCTTCACAAAGGCGGATCGTCAGCTGCGGAAGGCGGTCGGTCAGTGGGCGTAGGTTGTTTGGGGTCGAACAGGAGATTGGGGAGGGAGGATTACACTGGATTTGCCGGTCCCGCTGTCGCCGATACAGACGAGCTTTGCGATGTAGTCCCACGGTTGTGACATTTGGGAAAGGCGGGTTTAATTTTGAAGGAGCTTTCCACGGCTGGCGGAGGAAGCTTGGATCAGGTACTGGAATTGGGTAATAGAGAGTGACGTCATAGGGTGCTCGTAGTACGAGTTTTCGCGTTAGAAGAAAATGTAAATGGCAGCTCTGTGGGTGACAGTCTATAAGGGAGACGTATATTTTTTGATCCTTCTTGATGTGAGAAAGGTAAGCTTTTAGTAGATGATATGAAAGATGTCGCCTTGCAGGGCTTGACACGATGTATTTTATGCAGTGCATAATTTAAGCTTCGATTTGGCCGATTTGTGAACGAACATGACTCGGCGACGTCAAAGCAGCACGCGGTTCCAGTACCCTTCTCGTGACCCATCTCCCTTCATCTCTATCCAAAGAGCACTTCTTAATAGACAACTCGACATATTCATTGTTCGGATCTGTGTATGGGCACAGGGTTTCGTATATACAAAGGCGCCCTCTTTCTTTTTCTCTGTCTGCAGCTTCCCCGCCAGCAAGGTAGCTATCTTGTCGTGCATGAACACTGCCCAAACAGCTTCTAGCTGATCTACACCATTCACCATCTGGGCCTAACTGTAACAGAAACTTGCATGTAGTCTTCAAGACTCATCCAGCCCACAAGCATGTTCTCTGAATGTGAGACCGTCCACGGCTTCGCAGTCTGCTCTTAGACTAACACACCGCTCCAGACGCCAGTCGGTTTCTGGCACAATCACAGTCACGAATAGGCTTCTCTCCACAAGAACAGTCTACCAGAAATCCTTTAGAGAGACAACGACGTTCAGATCAGTCGGCAAGGTTTCCGGCCTCGCGATCCGCTTTCCAAAGACCTGGCAACCCTTATCAGGCCAGTGCGTCACACTTTTCCCAATTCCCCTTCGCATCTCGCACGGCTACACCGAACGCCCCACTATTCTACAGCGCTACCGATGACTTTAGAGAACAGGACGATGAGGAAGAGCATGAGAGAGAGGTAGCGGACTTTTACGCTCTGCAGCGGTCAAGGCGGCAATTCGGTGGAAGTCGGTTGGATGAATCTTCCGAAGCTGAAGATGATGCTGGTAGAAATTCGGGTTTAGATGCGAGTGGAGATGGTAGAGATATGGACGAACGGGGGCGGGGAAGAGGCGCAGGCATCAAAAGCTCATGGAGAGGGCCCAGGGCAACCGAAAAAGGCAGGGGACCCGATATCGTATCTGTGGATGAAGGAGAAGCCTTACACCTCTCCAGAGTCGAGAGTGGTGACAGCAGCAAGAGCAAAAACAACATGGTGGACGTTGGTCTAGAGAGCACAACGCAGAGCAGTGCAGACGATATGGAAAGAGATGGGCCTCCGGATGACCTGGCTATCGAGATACCACCCGATGAAGATCCTCCATCGATACAACAATTCCGGAAGACGCCGAGAGCACCGTTCGATGCATCGTCGCCTTTTGTACCCCAAGAAACAGATACAGATGCCATGTATGGTAGACCTCTCCCACCAGACTCGGATTCATCGTCTGCGCCTCCTACGGTGTCCTACCCTGTGGACGAGCCACCTCGGCATGACACATTCTGGGGAAACCTCTACTTGATATCCCTCGCTGCTCTTATTGCAAGCTATCTACTGGTCTGGCTTCACACCTCAGCGCCTAAACTTCCCTTGGGCGATACAGTATATACTACGTTGAATGCTTCCTATCATCTGCTAGCTATCGATACCCTTGTTGCAGTCATAGTGTCGTTGTTATGGCTAGCTGTTCTGCGATCGTATGTCCGTCCTTTGGTCTATGCGATTCTCATCGCTGTGCCGGTCATCCTTTTCTCCTTCTCCCTCTACCCGCTCATCTCGAGCTTTAAAGGACGGTGGCACGGTGCAAGCGTTCAGGACTCAGCTATGCGCTGGTTCTCGCTTATTCCTGGCATATCGGCAATAGTCTGGGTCTTCGTCGTCTACCGCGGCCGCCACTCCTTCGGTAAAGCCATCGGAATCCTCGAATTCGCATGCCGGATCCTTGCTGCAAACCCAGGCCTCCTAGTTGTTGGTTTTGCAACCCTCATAGGCGTTATAACATGGACATGGGTCTGGATGACCATGTTTACCCGTGTCTTCCTAGGTGGTCACCTCTCCAATGCCAAAACCCTCTTCATCATAGACACCAGCACCTGGTTCCTCGGCCTCTTCTTCGTCCTAGTCTACCTCTGGGCCCTCGCCGTCGGCGCTGGTATCCAACGCGCCACTACCGCCGCAACAGTCAGCCAATGGTACTTTCACCGCTTGACAGTCCCCGCGCCGACCTCCCGCCAAGTTATACAAGCGGCCTTCGCGCATGCTACCACGACGTTGTTCGGTACAATCTGCCTCTCTACGCTGCTAGCTCTCCTCATCCGCCTCCCTTTCCTCGTCCTCCCACGCCGCTTCCTGGCTCTCATCACGCTCTGCACCTCAACGCTCATTCCTTCCCCACTCGCAACCCTCACATCACCCCTTACCCTCACCTACGCAGCCATCCACTCCCAACCGCTTTTATCTTCCTCCCGCGCCCTCTCCCGCCTCTCTTTCCTCCCTCCCAACAACCCTCCCACGGCCCCAAATTTCCGCCGCCCCACCACCTCCCCCTACTCATCATCTAACCTCCTCCCTTACAACCTCTCCCTCCTCCTCCTGCGCGCAACCCGCTTCATCACATCCCTCGCCCTCGGCTTTGGCGCCTGGGTCAGCACCGCCCGCCAATTGACACTCTCGACCTCCCTCGTCGACACACCCGCCGCGAAGGGTTCCCTCTACGCCTACGTCGTCGGCCTCATCGCCGCGGCTATCGGCTGGGGTGTTCTGGGCGCTATGGATGGCGTGCTGACGGGTGTCGTGGATGCGGCGGTGGTGTGTTGGGGGAGCGAGGTTGGAAGGGGAACGGGCGAGGTGAGGTATTGTCGAGAGGCGGAGTGGTTGTTTGGGGAGGCGGTGGGCGGGGATGAGGAGGCGAGAGGGTTTTTGAGGTAGGGTTGGGGGGTTAGTGGTAGGAGCAAAGAGAGGGGTTTGGGGTAGGAAGGGGTTTAGCGTAGGAGAAGAGGAGAGCGCGTTGGGTTTGGTTTTGAGGAGAACTTGGTTAGGGATGATAGGAAACGTTTTTTCTGTAGCGAGCGAGTCGTTATCATTACGTACAAGCATCTTTTCTATGTTTTGAGGGAATGCTTAGATGTGAATCTCAGCCGGTTACCGGTCCATTTGTCGAATGGAACCCTTTAGATGTTGGACCCACGTTTTGAGGTCGTGGGGGAGGAGGACAAGAGCAGCACAGCTTAACCATTCAAAGATTCTTAGTCGAGAGGACGACGTGTGGTGGGGGTGGAAACAGGAATGGGGTAATTGTATTTGAGGAAGAATGGGTTTTCTGTGTGATAAACTTGCTGCCGTTGAGAGAAACACCAAAGAGTAGCTATTGATCCTTCCTCCTGTCTTGAGAGAAGCCGAAGAAGCAGCAAATGCCAATTTTACACCCTGACGCCTGGCAGCATGCAAAGCACGCACACCTCTCTCTACCCCTAAACCCATCCCATTCTCCAGAGTAACACCATCCTTTAAACCCTCACCAACGCCCCCTTCTCCACTTCGACCACCTACACCCCCTACCTCCCCCTCCCCTTCCCCTGCGCTGCCATCTGCCTTGCCCTCATCCTCCTAAAAGCATCCTCCCCACTCGCGCCCAACGGCCGCGCAAACACGCCCCCACTAACCGCATTACTCCTCGGCACAATCGTATATGTCTTAACCTCGTTCTCGACCCTCGCCCTAAGCGGATTCTTCACCGGTGGCGCCAGCGCTCGTTCTCGAGCCGCTTTCTGTGATTGCAATGCGCTTAGGGCTTGGGATGAAGCGGGGTTGCCGGGGCGGTGGGTTAGGGTTTTGAGGGGGTCGTATTCGGCGGTGGGGAGGTTGCGTTTGCGGTAGTCGTCGCTGCGTTTGAGGATGGGGCGGGTCCATTCGCCCATGAGGCGTTCGGCGGCGCGTTTGATGGCGAGTTCTGGTTTTTTGGATTTGGTGTAGAAGAGGACAACCTTGCCGATGCCCGAACTGATCAGGCTCTCTTTATCAACCGGCAGTTTTGCCAAGCTCGCAAAAAGCTCGCGCTGGATGTTGTACGCCGGCAGACTGCCGTCACTCAGCGGCTCCAAGAAGAACCGCACGGATTCCAGCAGGTTGTTTTCCGGATCCACAATCGCGTTTTTTATTACTTGGGTGTTGCGGTTTAGCAAGGCGGTCACTTCGGGAAGGAGGCGGAGCTTGTGCATAGCTGGTTTTGGGGGTATTTGGGAGCGGGCTTCAACGTCTAATTGTGCAGCTTCGGCCATGCGATTGCGGAGGGAAGCAATTTCCTCGTCAGCCATGGAGTTGAGGTCGATTTCGCCGGCGCGGCGGCGGCTTTTGGTGGGGTTCTTGAGGGCTGCGTCCATGGCTCTATCAAGGGCGCGACGGCGTCCTAGGCATGATTTAGCCCTTTGATCCGGAATGGGGACAGATAAAATGCAGTAGACTTACGCTCCTCTGGATCCAGATTGTCCTCATTTTCCGGCGTCTTTTCCCTCACCCTCACCTTCTCCTTCCTCCTCTGCCCTCCTGGCCCCTCAGTAACAGCCTTGACCTTCCGCTTCCTTTTCCCTTCTACCTCCTGTCCTCCGCTAAAGTCATCGTCACTATCATCCGCCTTCTTCTTCTTCAGTTTCTTAGGCTTCTCTCTCTTCTTTTCTTTCTTCTTCTTCTTCACCCCTTCACCGTCGGCCGTGTCTTCATCTCGCTTTCGCTTGTGACGACCGATCAGGCGGACATTGTCTTCGTCGACAGCGATGGCCGGCCGGTCTTCGATGGCAACATTGGCGGGGTCGAAGTCTTCGAACTGTGCTTCGTCGACATCGGAGAGGATCGAGTCGTTGTCAGAAAGGTCGTCCATGTCTGCAGTAGGGTTGGCGATTGGAGCGGCTTGGGGGTCTTGAAAGTCTTCATCAAGTTGGTTGGGGTCACCGGGGTCATGGCCGGCTTCTGGTAGAGGAGAAACGGGGGGTGAGTCTGACATGTCGGACATGGTTGTAGTTGGAGATTGACTGCTGCAGCTCTAGAAATCTGCCCCTTAGCCGAGGGTGTAAATTGAGCTGTAGGTTGGCTTGAAGAGGTTGCTTTAGGAGTAGATAGGTACAATACACTCAACGAAGTGTCGGAATGTGGTGTCAAAAGATGAAGTCGCTATGGTGGATGAAGTGAGGTTCACGACAATGGAATTTCCGAATTCCATAGGGCTGGCTTTAAGCGCGGAATCATGTCTTGGCAGCGAGAACGTTGTACATTTGTAAGTTCTTAACTCTTCTTTGAATCAATTTTAAACAACGTTTGAGGTCATTTCTGGTATGCTTTCAGGTTTGGATTAGCTGATAAGCGCAAAACTTAAGTAATGGTCTTATGAGACATTTATACGGCTGCTGCCGATAACAGCAAGAACGACGATATACTTATACTCGGCGGCGATCGAGAAGTCAAGCTGGCGTTCGATGCTTTTCCATCGGCAGCGCCCTACTGGGAAGGTAAGCTGTTATAGCCGCGACGCAACGTGCCCAGCCCAAGAGACCCGCGTGACCGACTTTCCACCTCGAAGAAAATAAATGTACATTGCGGCGGTGGGTCCTCGGTTCGATGGTAGAACTCCCACAGCGCTCTCATCGCTAATGCAAAATCCTCCCAAGTCATCGTGCCCACTAACGGGTCCACATCCAATACTATATCCAGCGCCCTCATCCAGCGGGAAGGGATTCTCTTTTCATACTTCTCAGTGAGCAGGCCACTGCTTGGTTTCTTTTCGGCGGTCCGATAGGCGCTGTTGAGAAGGGTATCAACGGAGGCTTCTGGGAGGGCGCCTGCGCCGATAGTAATGATAAGGTAGAAGTCAGAGGTGACAGGCCATGTGGTCGTCGGGCCAACATTTAGGGAAGTTTTCGTGGACTCCAAGGCTTGTGTGACTGTCTTATTAGCCTTCGGAGTAAGATTCAGGTTCTGCTGATCTGGCAAGGGGACCTTTTGTTGAAATGGTACCTCCTCGGATGAATCATTCAATATAGATATGTTGTACAGGGTTTTTGACCAGTCTAGGCGAACTTCTCCTGTCAATTTTGGGACTTGCTGGCTCGGTACTGCTGATGCATGCTGGCACAGAAAGGCCAGGCCAGCTAATGATAAGAGAGTGCAAAAACCGCCGAGATGCATGGCTTAATCCCACAGCTCGTCTTTCGAAAGAACCTTCGTCTAAGAGATGGTTTACTGCTACGGGAATAGTTAATCTTTTCTAGACCTGGTTCCAATGTCGCGTAAATGCAACTCCAGTACGCGACATGCCCTTCTCGATACTATCCAGATTTCATTAATTTATTCGCGTATTTGAGTATAGCACGATTTTTCTCGTCTACTTACAAGAACGTATCATGGTTTTTGTTGAAGGAACAGTAGAGACTAAAAGATGAGCAAAGGCTCAGGCAAGAAGAATTACTTGAGCAAGAAGAACTTGTTCAAGATTTGGGACAATTAGGCGATCATACAATTCAGGTACGGAAGCAACGTCAGCAGACTTACTCTCGACCAAAACCACTCGGAAACACCGCGCTCACATTGGATTGAAGAGTGTCATAGCTGATTCGACACATCGCAACGGTCTTCATATATCTGACAATGACATCCAAGGGCTCAAAAATAAGCAAAGTCAAACAGAAGATATCACAGTGCATAAGGCTGTGGGCCAAGAGCGGGTCAAGCGCAAGAAAGCCAAGAAGTCCAAACGCAGGAGGCCCATATCCAAGAGGTAAACCCGACTCCAGTCTCGCAGCCAGGTCGAGATAGGGTTCAAACGGTCATTTCAGCAGCCGAGAAACCATTGAGCGGAGAGACCGCAGACGATACAAAGGTGCGCATAAGTTCAAATTCTGTGAGACGGGCTTCTGGAGGGATATGTCCTTCTTACGTCAGCTTATCCGACAAGTCAGAGTCCAAAGAGGTGGCGAAGGAGAGTATAAGGAATGAAACAAGACTTTTCGACAAAAAGTTACGCATGCTGGACCCTCTGTCCGAACCGTCATAGCGGATGGGACAAAGACCATATTTTTGATTGTAGTGGCAGAAATGGATATTAACAATGAGCTCACCGATTCTGCATCGGATGTCCGCCATAAGGCGAAATCTCACTAGGAATGCAGGATGAAAAGAGTTGCACAGACAATATTTTCCAAGTTTACCAAGTGCGAAAGACAGGAGGTATAAGTTAAAGTGATGACTTAGGCCTGCGCAAACAGAATATTCAGGATTTGCAATCATCTGCGAGTACGGCAAAATATCGTGAGAGGCGTTCTACGCATTCTTGACCTTGATCGATAGTTGTAGGTCTATCTCCCGTATTGGCTCCTCTCCATGTTCATGAATAAAACAAGGTTTACGTTGATGGCCAATATAAAGACCATACTCTCGAGTCGGTATTTACTCCTCACCAAATCTCACCACTCAAATTAAGCGAGAACCGCTTGTTGCTGGCTGGAAACTAAATACTGACTCGAGAGTAGTCCTATGGGTTATCGATTTAAAATTTATGAACAGCAGATCCTGGTTGTTTGATATATCGGCGTCGCCTTGTGTTGTGGGAACTCTCTCATCACTTCGCCCTCCTCGATCACCCGTACGTTGGTACTCAGAAAAAACGGACGGTATAAGCAATGGCTTAGTTATGCTGCGGCGTCTTAGCTTTCTTCATGTCTTTCTCATCGTCCGACGATTTTAACATTCCCTATGGTAGCTTCGCGGTCGTCAACCAACTCTCCTAACCGTGGCTTGATCCTTCAGGACGAACATGTCAGGCGGCACATTGTGGTGAAAATATGTAGCACCGCTAGCGATCTCGCAGAAGCGAGCGAGAGCGCAAACATCCTATAGAGAAGCGGACTCTTTGACCGAGCTTTAGAAATGGGCATTCATATGACCCCGAACACAATTTGGCCAGCACACCCCCACCTCAAAGGAAAAGCAAGAAACCAAAAGAAGAGGCTCAGACCCTAGGCGAGCTGAACCCATCAAGGTCTAGACAAGGCTGCCCGAAGCGTCACCAAAGCCCAGTCAATAAATTCGAACAGAATAACGCCTTATCCATGGGGAAAGAGGGGGTACGTTACCTTTAATAGGTCGATTAGCCTTGCGCAGGGCGCCAGGCGCCATGCGCCAAGACCTTAGTCCTAATGGGTAACCACCTTACCCTTTAAAGGGAGAAAGCAGGCTGTGGGCTCGAAGAACTTGCCGTGTATCCAAGTCAAATGGTGGTTAGCATAAGCTCAGACAGGCTCACCTAGGTGGTTGAGGTGCGAGAGTTGCATGATCGTCGGCGTGGGCGGAGAATAGATTAATACTCCTGCAGGCCGCGCGTAGGATTTCGTTCAGATAGTGCGTGATTGGCATGCGTCTGTGGTCATTCTCTGCCTTGTCGTGTTCTTCTTACAAGTTTTGATGGTGATAAGAGTTAGCCCAGGTCGAGAGTCGAGACCGGAACGCACACTGGCGTATCAAAATGCCCTATCTATGTGTTCTTGCCGTAAGGCTTGCTCTCTTCCGCCGATATAAAAGCCCGAAGGATGTCCTCTCTAAATTTGAGCTTTTGCATGCCTCATATTATCATAGATTGTCATCGACCTAGAATTAGGTTTACCCCTTACATCCATGTCTGCCTGCCATAACTTTCCCGTGCCGGATACAAGCCTATCGTATCTAGATGTGCTCAACGGCCCACATCAAGAATTCTCAAGTGTCTGGTACCTCCGCCCGGACACTGGCGGTGCGCTTCTTCCGTGGGCATATACAATTATTGTGATTGTCGTCCACGCTCCCACGGTCTTCGTACGAGTAGTAAAATGGGAGATGGGCCAAACGTGGTGTCTGGCCATCACCCTGTTCACAGTCGTCACCTACACCCAGGCTTACATTTCCACCCGCCTCAATTCGGAACAGGTCTTGACTTGGACACCGATACTACTGGTTATAGATGCCGGGAGTATGCTTCAGCTTATTGTGTTGCTTACTGAAGCCGGGTCGTTGAAAACTCGTGTTCTGGGCAAATGGAAAGCCGCCTTTCGGCATTCATCGCAATCCGGAACAGATGAATACAAACCTCTGCCCTCGGACCAGCTGCAGAATTCACCCCGTTCACCTGCGGTATCTAGCCTGCAAGACAAAAAGGTGATACCGTTATGCAAAGATCGACTCTTCTGGACTGCCATTGCAGCTGTCATTTTATTCCTGGCCGTTTCTATCCTCCAGATCTATGGTCTGGTGGCAGCAGTCATATCAGCCAAAGACGGTGCGCCATTGGTATCGTGGTGCTCCCCGCTCTTCCAGCCTTTTGGAATTGCTTTAGTTGATAGCGACTGTCACGCCTATGCTGTCACCCATCACACGAAAAGTAAAGGTCTTGGGTGCCTCCGTCTTCCAGGTGTGCAGCAGAAGTTTTGGATCACTCTGACGTTGATCGTCACTATTATAGGACTGGTGGCGGAGGCCCTCGACCTGATCATACTTGTTTTCACCAAAAACAAGCCAGTCGACGAAAATCAGTCGGCATTATGGTGGTCGAGATCTAGGAGGCCGTGGTTTACGATATTTGGAGGATGGGCAATTCTAGGCCTTACGTTGTTTTACGGGATAACATATGCCCAAACTCTGCCTCAGGGTATCACTTCACGAATTATCGTTGTGATGGATATGCAAAACAAAACGACGTTCTACGCTGGAGAGCTTCAGTCGGCGGGATTGCGTGGTGCTCTCCTCGGGTGGAACGACGGCCTTTTCTCCAGCTGGGGGGATGCATATTATGGATATCCAAATTTATCATGATTTTCCTTTTCCTTTTCCTTTCTTTCTCTTGTCCTTTGCCGGAAAATCTACAAAGCACATCGAGATCGCGTTGATGCACGACTGAACAGTATTCGCTCGGATTCTTCTTTCTTCATGATCAAAGACGTGGGCGGACTGGATGCTTAAGCGTGCGCTGGTCGAAATAGTCACATCGTCGCATCTTATGGTATCTGAAGATACGTCGTACAGCCCCGTCGCCTCGTTTCTCCCTACACTTTATATTTACCAGTACCTTTCGAGTCGCGTGTAAAGACGTGGTAATCGCTACCCGATAATTTATCAATAGCTAGAATAAGGCCTCGGAGAAATTGAAGCGTGTTGTTGAAGATCAAACCCGTAAAGGAATGGAAGTGACGTTTATACAATCTCGAGATGGTATTTAGTTTGTAGCCAGCGGTCCTTACTTATTTTCTAGTTGGGTGAGGAGCGCTTATTGCTGGCTGCAAACTAATACCGTGAGTAGAAGTACCGTGAGTAGAAGTACCGTGAGTAGAAGTACTGTGAGTAGAAGTACCGTGAGTAGAAGTACCGTGAGTAGAAGTACTGTGAGTAGAAGTACTGTGAGTAGAAGTACCGTGAGTAGAAGTACTGTGGTACCTGATGTACAATGTTTCCCCCAAAAACACTACTTCGGGATTTCCGACCCTAGGTTAGGGCTAGCTCTACTGTAAGCGCGAAAAATTACGCCTTAGCGCCTAGCGTCCATCCTTCACAATCTCCAAGCTTCATTCTCAAAACACAACATCACCACCGCTATCCAAACCCCTCACAACCCACAACAACAATGTTCGGAGGCCGTATGTCCACTCCCCCCCCCAAAAACAACAATCCAACAACCAGCTAACGCACACACGCAGCACCCCAAGCGCCCCCCAGCAAAGCGGAGCTCGCCGCCAGCGAAGAGGAAGCGAACGCGACGATGCAAAAGGTTCTTGTGGGGAGTGTGTTGCTTTATTTGTGTAAGTGGTGGTTCGGTGGAGATGGGAGGGTTTTTGGGGAGGGGGGGATCTTTGGCTGATTGAGTTGGTGTTGTAGCGCCGTTTGTGATTGATTATGTGAAGAGGTTGGTGTGAGGTTTTGGTGGGTGTGGGGATTGGGACAATGGGGGGGGAGATGGATGGGGAGGGGGGAGATGTGGATGTGCTGTATGGGTAGGGCGTTTGGGGGGGAAGGATGTACAGTACGATGCTCAAGTTCTCTGTGTTCAAGGGAGACTGCCTGTCTGACGCTCTAATCCATCTAGCAAACGCCACCATCTAAAACGCGTCTATCTCGCAGAGCCATTTATACCCACCCCAGATTTCCCCGCCTCCCACTCGGCGAAATCCTTCTGAATCTGTGATAATTCCTTCACCAGATGCGAAAGCTGCTGGCTGTAATCTTCTAGGATCTGCTTCACAATCAGCGGCCATCCTTGTCCATCCGGCACAACACATCTACATACCTTAGTAGCCCTCTTCAACACCTCCTCATCAATCTCCCGCACGGCCCCCTCCACCAGATTCTTCCCTGCCCTCTCATACTCCCGCTGCAACTGCCTCCCGCGCTCTCTCACACTCACCATGCGCGCCCAGATCTCTTCGCCTCGGCCATTCAGCGCGGGGTCAAACACGCTTCTTTCTAAGTTGAGGAGGCGCTTCCTGAGCTCTTCTTCGGGGCTATCCATGGCGTACCCTCGGTTTCTCAGTACTTGCACGCTAGCTGCCAGTCGCAGACACTGATGGCTTAATTTGAGATGCTTTCGTCTGCACTCGGCAGCTCGCGTCGAGATTTCCAGGTCGTGTTTGCGGAGAAGCATTTCCAGTCCATCGTTGATCTCATGCAACCTCCCTTGTAGGATTAGAAGATGTTGATATTGCTTTCCCATTCGTAGCGCCAGTTGCTGGAACCCCTTAACCATGACTGGGACAGCTCCGGGGCTAGGTTTCTTGCGTAGCGCTTCCTCCCACTTAGCTTCGTCGTCTTGAGGTCCAGGACTGAAGAAGGGTGCCTTTTCAGGGGGCACGGAGTTGTAGAGGTAGGTTTGGAAGACGCTGTTAGGGGATTGGGGGTTCCATTTGGAGAAAGCGACTTCGATTTGATCTGTCACGGTCCGCGGCCCTTGGGGAGTAGTTAGTATAGGGTAGCCGGGGAATTCGTAACCTTAGAAAGGAACATACGTAGGAGTACGTCCGGTTGTTGAAACATTCGCGATTGTATCATAGTGCTTTGTTGCTGGCCCTGCTGTTGCTGTTGCGCATTCTGATTCGATCCTCCGAATATGCTTCCGCCTTGCTGTTGCTGAGGCTGCTGCTGACTCAGGCTTCCTCCGAAAGGATTGTTTGGCCCTGGTTGCGACTGTTGCTGTAAATTCTGGTTCGATCCTCCGAATATACCTCCACCCGGCTGTTGCTGAGGCTGCTGCTGATTCATGCTTCCTCCAAAAGGATTTTTTGTCTCTTGTTGTGATTGCTGCTGATTTCCTCCGAATAGATTGGTGGATCCTCCGAACATGCTGCCAGAACTTGGCTTTGGCTGCTGACTTGTGTCGCTCCCAACCAAAGTACTTCCGCTAAACAGACTGCCAGTATTTGGCCCCTGCTGTTGCGTACTGCCTCCGAACAGGCCGCCTGTCGCCGCTTGCGTTTGGCCCGAGCCTCCCTGCCCTCCGAAGAGCCCGCTACTTGGATTGTTCTGAGGAGTCGTGGTCAGGCCGAGCGCGAACGGGCTGGGTTTGTTTTGATTGGCGCTGGCTTGGAAAGGATTGGCATTTGAGAAGGGACTGGCGCCTGTGGTTTGGGTTTTGCCGAAGAGCGACATGTTGGGAGATCTGGGTGCACGAATCTAGGTCAGGCTATTAGAACAAGGGAATCCAGTGAGGTGAGGAGCGCGTCAACGCGCAAGGAAGTGTGTTAAGGCGAAGAGTTTGAGGTTAGCATGGCATGTTTTAGACCTGTTGACTTGGAGAACAACAATAGCCTTAAAGATTGATCGAGTTGCGCACGGCCTGTGAACGTTCAAAGTTCCCGAGCTAATCGCGTCTCTCTCTGTGAGGTTTCGGCAGGGGCTGAGAATTACCCCTGTACCTTACATACATACTTCATCGTGACTGTGTAACTTCAACATTTTTTCCGCTATACGTTTAATCAATGCTTAAATCATACAATCGTATTTTTTCTTACTATGAACTATTATATTTCATTTTATTCGATTCTAGCTTCACGTTGTTAATTTACCTGCGAATATTCGAGATTTACAGTCGTTGAATATTGCAAAATTTACTTCGCACTGTTGAATCCAATCTCTAAGACGCTTGATAAAGAACGATGTAGAAGCTTCGTAGAAAACCGTGTACGAAGTCAGTCGTGTAGGTTGCTGAGTTAAATGCTGAGTAGATGGATGAGTAGATGGATGAGTAGATAGATGTGTAGCTAGATGTGTAGATAGGTGAGTAGTTAGAGGAGTAGATTGGTGGATAAAGTCACGATAAAATATGGGCAGTCTCATATGTTGTACTTGGAGCGCAAAGACTTTTTTGCCGCACCCCCCAACAGTTTGGAAAAGCTCTGTTGTATTTAGCAATCATAACCACACGTCGCTTGAAAGACTTTCCGGGTCTCGAATGGTTTGTTCTTAGAGGAATGAGCTCGATGCAGCATGCAAATACGGTCTGGTATCAACAACGAATTCGTTTCTACAATCTTACAGGCGAAGGGTGGCGGCTCGAGCCTATGTGATCAACATATCCTGGGGTATTCTATGTTACGGCGCTCTCTGTCGGATAAACAATATCTGGATTTGTCTAGATTGTCGAGCTTCATGAAAACGGACTTTTCTATCACACTAAATGATTGGGCTGTTGTTCCCGTCAGCTACCATGCATCCAACCGCGTCTATGAATTACTGCGATAGTTCCCCACATATGGGATGTGGACTGATATTGAGATGTTGAAACGTCGCTACTATGCTATGAATAAGCGGGTGGGGATCCTGTAGGGTACGAGGTAGGCAGCCAGGATTGCAAATGCTGCTCTTAAGTGCGTTGTCTCCACGGAGGATGGGTTGTGGTCCTTTCGCCTTTGAAGATGCTTCTTGCCTTTCGCGCGCGGCCATCTCTAGGCTTCAGACCATGTCTACTTTTCCTACTTTTCTCGCAGTGGAATGCGTGTATCGAGGCCACTCTTACACTCCCTCCGGATGCACCAGATAGCAATACCTGCAGTCGTTATTTTGGACGACCACTTCTCACAGAACGGTGCATGGCTGCACTGGAGAAGATCCCCAGGGGTGCGCTCCGGAGTATATTCACTACACGTCAATCAACCACAACCAACAACTACATTGAGGTTCCGCTTCCGTATTTTGATGATGACCACAACCCCAGCTGTAAGATCACGATCAATCTTGAAGGGCGGTCAGAAAACGATGTCTTCGTACTGGTTCCTTTCGACGCTGTTCGCCAAATGGCGAAATTCGTTATTGATACTTGCGTTACCCCCAGGCAGGTGGGTGGACGAATCACATTCGGACTCGTGGATACCCTTCGCGGTCTGATATTTCCTCGAGCCTACGATGGCTCCCCTGTTCGTATCCCCGTCCCGGCTCAGGTTTTGCAGCCCAATGGAGCTGTGGATGGTATTGTTGCGATCCCCGATGGCCCCCCGCCGCCCTACAGTAAGTCGCGCTTTTAGCCTCCTGAATATAAATCAGTGAACGTCTAAATTTCCCGGGCTCTCGGAAGTGTCTACGAAATCATGTACCGTCGCGCAGACCGTTCCTACCGGTGCTGACTGGAGGCTAGACATCCCTTACTACATGACTATCCGGGTCGAAGGCCCTGTCGTGGGTGACACGAGGGACGTGTCGGACATCAGGATTTGCACAAGGCTGCTAGAAGAGTAAGCTTCGGCACACTGTTGACGGAAATTATATGCTAAAAGCTCCAAAATATAGCTTGCAGACTGTGTATCAGAAGCTCTCAAGCCGCCCGGATATGCAAAATAAGATTGCAAGAGTCACGACTCAACTAAGAAATTGGAAGAGCGCGATGCAGAGCTACGAGGCAGATTACATCCGATGGTGGGAGCAAGCTCTAGGACCAGATACGCCGGTCCCTTCGAATGTGAGATATGAATGCGATGCCACGCTTGGCAACCCGAGTACTGCCAATTGCGAAGCCGTCTTGTACCAATTTATTCAAAGTGGAAGCGTGATACTTGATCCTCAAGCCGGGCCAATAATCAAGACCTCCGGTATGCCTATATAAATGGATACTAGGTTGTCGGTGCTGAGATACTATAGGAGACTGTGCCATTGCTATTGGCGCGAGTGCGAAGCATGCTACAACGTGGGACATGCTACGCAGCGTCGCAGAGACAATAGTAGCGCAATGTGTTAGTGGGCCTCTGTCAGGAAAGAATGGCGGCACAGCGACCAGTCAGGCAGCCCATGGTCGGAGGAGGAGACAAACAGGTAGGCCGCCTGAGTCTGGCCAATATCCTTCTGCGAGCAATCTGATGGATACTGACTCGTTGCCAGCACAATACCCTTTTCCCCCAACGTTCGAGATAGCGGTATATTCTCAGTCGCCATTCAGCGGTGCCCCAAACACGACTTGTGCTTGGGGTGTTGTGTCAAGTCACCAGGGAGACATTAGGCAGTGTCCCGCAGAGCCTCCCCCTGATCGGCCACCAGAACGAAGGCCAGGTAGCAATGCCACTGCCTCAAGCAATTTAACCGCGAGGCCTACAGCGACTACTCCTTCGGCGATTAGCTTTGCATCAATGGAAGATGCGCTACGGTGCGCTAGTACAGGTTTGGCCCAGAGCTGCTAGACTATTCAGCTCGCTAGGAAGCATAGCTAGATGTTGCCCGAGTGCTAGGTTCTGCAATGACATACCTTGAATAGCCCTCTATATGGTATAGTCATTCTCAGTTTCCCATCCATACCCTACCAATTTCGTTTACCTTTGAGGCTTTTAAGAAGCTTTCGAACTGCATGCGGTAATCATATTACAACACAGCACAATAATAACATATGATTCATATTTTGCTAACAAATCACGTTGAAAAGTTGAGTATATGTCATGATGTCAAACACATGCCGCATACATGCCCAATCCTCGACGTTCTTCTGCTGACTTGGTGATTTTTCCAGTTCACTAAGTGTTCAGTTCGCGTACCATCAACATTTTCAATATACAAACATGAAATTCAGTCGACTTATCGAAATTTCATTGTGGAAGATAGATAAGCGGTCACCTCCTACATATATCTAGAGGGTACTCTAGGGGATGGCCACCTAAAAATTAGTGGGATCTGCTATGGCAGGGCTACAGACTAAGAAGTACAGTATCTGAAAGGGGTTTGATTTTCGGTGTTACTGGTAAGGGTGATTGTTGAGGGCGAGTTACGCTGCATGAAACTTCTCGCACCTTTTTACGAGCTACATTTTTGGCCTACTTCAGGGGCAGTGGAATATAGTGTAGAAATCACATAAAGCATTGAATCTGCAACTTTAAGAAGTATACATTTTGATAGAGAGGTTCGAATCAGACCTCTGGCGGTGAAGCACAATTCAGGCAGGACTGTTGGCGGGACTGTTTGGCATGCGTTCTTGGCAGCCATCTATTACCGACTAAACACCTGTTGGGTCGATTCATATTCCAATGCTGTAAAACAGAGTAGTAAGTAAAGACCTTGTAAAACCAGCGTCAAGTCCCACCTCAAATCAGACGCCCCTTCTCGCCCGCACACAAAAACCCGCGGCTCACCGCAGCCGCGCAACCTCCCACTCCCACCACATCCCCCCATCCCACCCACCACCACCACCACAACAACAATGGCCACCCGCCAACCCAGGTACCCCCCACCGCTCCCCCCCCCTCCCATCCCTCCGAAAATCCTCTAACACCCCCACAGATTCAACCAAAAAGTCCTCCTAGACACGACGCCCCTCCCGGCCTCGATCCCGCCCGTCCCCGAAATCGGCGCCAGCTCGGCGCCGCTGCTCAGCGCGTCCTTCTTCATCGGCGCGCGGTGCAAGGCGTTCAATGACGATTACATGGTGTGCAAGACGGAGGCGCACGGGAAGGGGGAGCTGGAGTGTATGCGGGAGGGGCGGAAGGTCACGCGGTGTGCGGCTAGTGTGTGAGTGGGTTTTTTGTGTGTGTGTGTGTGTGTGTGTGTGTGTGGGTGGGTGGGTGGAGTGTTTGGCAGGCCGGGGAGGGAGGAGGAGGGGAGGTATGGGAAGGGGAGAGGAGGGGGCTAATAAGGGACGGTTTTTTGATTCTAGGTTGGACGATATCAACAAGAACTGCCTCGAGGCGTTCCGGAAGCATTGGGAGTGCCTGGACCAGAATAACCAGCAGCTGTGGCAGTGCCGGAGGCGCGAGATGAAGCTCAATGGATGCGTGTTCGATAAGCTGGTGAGCCTGAGCCTTCTCCCTTACCCCCCCCCCCCCCTTTTCCGAACTTTCGTGCCCGGCAAAGAATCCTGATTGAGATTTGCTTGTGATTGGCAGAAATTGGAGAAGACGATACCGGGGACTCCGGAGAATGAGACGCCGGTTCATTTGCGGAAACGGCAGATTTATGCGCAGAATTTGTAGGGGGTTGTTTGATGGGGGCGGGCGTGGGGTGGGCGTTTTGCTGTGGTGTACATACCGGGTGTCGAGCTTGGCACTATAGGAATGGAGAATGAAGGGTGGCTACTGAGATATCACAAATTCACAAGTCACGAATCATTCTGCACTTGTGCACTCGTCAGAGCGCTGGATTATGTCTAAATACACGATGTCTGCATGGCCAAGCGACAGACCATGTACCACTGGAAACAACAGATAGAAGTTGATGAGAGCCGTAATCGCCAACTCAGGCGAAGAATACAAAAGCGCCCTGAATCTTGCGACCTGCCTTATAAAGCAAAGCGCTGACCATAATAACAGTGATGAGAGTATTTCCGGCCTTGTTCGCAGATGCTTTTTTGAGTATCGCAGCAACTTTGAGTACCACCGTCCAATGATTTCGGCGGTATCATTCGGACGTAAAAGAGGTAGGAAGTCGCATAGGGATTGCCGAAATCGAGATAAAAGCGTACCGAGATCTTGAACGGAACCGATATCATCGGCTGTGGATGTAACCATCGTAAAGGCTCCGAGAATGCTAGTTGTACAGTACAGATCGAGAGATGACAAAGCAAGTGGTGGACGATGTCGGTGGGCATACTTTGCAGCTGGACACCGAATTTTATCCGATAAATGCCTTCAGCTCTCGTGCTTGCCTGGCCAAGGGCGGTATCTTGCGTAGGACTGGATCCTGAGGGTCGGCCTCTGCGATGAGCATATACTGACTCTCCAGACGTTGACTTAGCACGTCCAAGATCCTCGGAGCAACATCTTGAATTTCAGGGTCCTAGGTAATGTTAGGCTTATGAAAGAAGGATTAGGGGGAAAGCACTGACCTTTGGATTCAATGTTGCTAAAACATTCTCGAGCCAAGTCAAGCGCTCCGATATATTATTCTCCAACGAAGAAGTGACAGCTGCACCCACCGAGATACTCACGAGAGGTGAGAGTTGCTGGACAAAGGCTGGATCGCAGTGGGCAAGGTAGTCATCAAATATAGCAACTTGCCGGTCAGATTGGAGCCACTGCTTAAGGATTAGTACTGTTCCACGCTAAGGGACAACGTTCGCCTGTACCTGTATGGTGCACTCTTCAAATCGGCCCTGGTTCATCAAACCACTCAACAATTCGAACTCTTCCTGCTCGGGGGGTTTCTGTACCGGTTGAGACTCGGTCGAGGCGTGCGAAGCATGCGCATGATCTACCGAACGACCGCGGCTAGAGCTGGCTTTACGCTCTTGCTGTAGCTTAAGAATCTCTTGTTGGAATTGAGATTGTGCAGCCGCCATGGTATGGACTGTTTCGGAGAGTCCACGGAGAAGGTTTGTCAATTGATCAATCTTAGCAGTGTCTTCATGATGTTGTACCTCGGCTTTCTGCAACTGTTCCCGGACTCGACGCTCTGTTTCACCACTTACCTTTGTGGCTACTTCGACGGCAAGGCTTTTGAAGGCTGGTGCGATATGGGTATGCAGTGTAGAAGAGAACTCTCTCTCGACATGGCCTGCGAGCTTGCCCGTAATTTGATCCGAAATGACACGGAGGACGTCTCGGTTTTGGATACCACGGCTGACCGCTTCCGGCAAAGCAAGCTTCAGAAGCGGAGGAATCGCATGATGTAGCTGCTGTGTCAAAACCTCTGTAATTCTCTTGTCCAGAGTGGACGCCGTCACTTCCGTAATGGAAGGGAGGACAATCTGCTGGAGTTTGGCTTGAATAATGCGGTTAAGGGCCTTCTCGACGTTATCTCCAAGGGTGCTTGAAACAAGACGAAGCATTGCATCTTGCTTTGCTGCTCCGGCAGCATCCTGAATTCGCTTGTCTTCGTCTAAGCGGCGGTAAAGCGCCTCGAGCTCTTTGCCCAGGACATTGTTGAATTCGGTCGACACGCCTTTCTCAATCTTCTTCAGCTCTTTGTCCAGAAAGTCACCCGAGATACCGAGATTGATGGAATTTCCGTTTGTAATTGACCGAGCAGAGTGATCGCTCGAAGAAGAAGGCAAGCTCTCGGCAGCAGCTTTGGGAGCGGTATTTTGTGTCACGTCTGATGATGGAAGAGGGCCTCGCTGTGCTGCAATGGCATATGTGCCGGAACTTGGCGCCAATGAATGGACACTGGTAGCGTCTGTTGCAGGGCGAGCCGAAATATTTGACGCCGCTGTACGCTTCTTCTTTTTCTTGTCTAGCCTATCCGTGTTACCGGTACCGGATGCTGTGCGGTCTGACTTTGACGTGGCTGCTTCCTTGGCTGGGATATCACCAGCTTTGGCTGACGACATTTTACCACTATCGCTTGCCTCAATGGGAAGGTTACTTGATGCTGCTGCTGCTGATGTACTATGAGGCAAGGCTTCACCGTTTGCAGATGATGGCTCGCTGGAAGACACTGCTCGGGACTGAGGAAGTTCTCTAACGATAATGTAGCCTTCTTTCTCGGAATCTACTGGGTGAATGACTCTGCTGTCCGGTGACCAGCCAAGATCTTCTTTTTTGACGCCCAAGCAGGTGACACCCTTGGAGTGCATGATATACAATTCGAATTGATTGGGATCCTCGTCGTCTTCTGTTGGCCTTGTCTGTTCTCCATTCGGAGGTACTAACTCAACACTACGAAGATCGCCCTTATTAGCAAACGAATACTCTCTTATCCCAGACATGATCGCAGTAGCTTCCGGTTTGGGAAGAGTCGTGTCGTTATTGGCCCGGCGCTGCACGAATTTGGCCTGCGACATCCCCGGCAGGTTGTACCTCGGGGCTGACAAGTGGATGAAGTAGATCGAATTGCGGGTTGGATGGCCAACAACGATAATGCCAGAGCTAGGATGATATGCGATGCTGCAAATGGCATCTGATTCCTTCTCGTGTGGGAAATTGAGCTCTTGCACAGCCTTGCCCAGACAAAGATCCCACAGCTGAAGAGTATGATTCTGCTTCATACCAACGATAACATACCGCTGCGCGATACCTTTCGTATAGGGTCTCACTTTATCCACGAACAATACCGATGTTGGCCAAGCCTTTTCAGATGCAGGAATCGTGGCGAAGCTCAGTAAAGGAGTCTTAATCTCAATTGGTGCAACTGTTGACGCCGAAGCGTTGGCTTCATGGACCAATTCTCTAATATCCCAGAATCGAAGTCGCCCAGCTTTGTCCAAAGACACGATGACGGTGTCATCCTCGCTGAACGTGAAATCTTTCCCCGCTTTCCCTGTAGTGATTTTCAAACTACGGTCCCTGAAGTAATTCTCAGTGTCGACAGTAGATCCTTTCTCCAAAAAATTCGACTTGCGAGCTTGAGCAGGGAATATGATCTGTATTGATTTACCACGACCAATAGCGAAGTACTCTGGATGACGGCTGCTCTTCTTCGCACGAGTTTTGAGTTGGCCGCCGGAAGAATTATCCGATTGTGCCGGCGAAGGTGGGAAAATGAGCCCTTGTTCCTCCATATCAGTTTGGAACATGTCTTCTTCGGGTCTGGAGATTGGGACCCAATATACGGTCCCACTCAGGCCAGTGGCAATAATGGTCTGGGTGCCACGTAAAGGACTTGCTGGATAGGCTGTCGATATCGACACATTGAATATCCGATCACGCGTATCAGCAAACAAATGCTTGGCCAAACCATCATCTTGCCGGATCACTCGAAGGCCTCCAGTCTTGGGTGAGCCATATACGATGAATTCATTCGTCGCTGTTGCCAGCGTGCGGTCGGTCTGATCGAACTCCTTCTTCAGCCGTGCAATATTAATAAGAGAGTCGTCACGAACGGTCAGTTTGGACGTATCTTTGTGCTGTATGTCAATTGACACGAATGGCCTCATCGGAAATTGATAGACTGGAATGACGCGATCATCCGTACGGGTATCTTCACCGTTTGCACTCTCCCAATCATCGCCTCTCGTACCTTGAGCGGCATCATCGATAATATCTTTGACTGCCTCAGCCACGGGTGCCGAAAATGTTTCTTCAAGGACACCCTTGTTCTCCTCTTTGTCAAGCTCATGCTTCACTTGGACAGCTGCGTCATGGACCTTCTCCTCCAGCACATCCAGAGTTTCCTCTTTGGCACGCTCTAGCTCCTTCCTCTTGAGATTCGCCTGTTTCTCTTTCTCTTCTGCTATAGCAAGGGCGTCTTCAACTTCGCGGTCTACCTGGCCTCCCATTACATTTAAAGCCTCGGCAACCGTGTCAGTGTTACGGCTAGGGGCACCAATTCCCATCACTGCTTCGACCTGGCTAGGTCCCTCGCCAATAGTAGTATGTCCAGGTGATTCAATACTTTGCCGGATTTTATTACCAGTAGGTGTGAGCTTTCTCCTCAGACTATTTTGCGAAGGGCCGGGCGAAGGCTCATCAACCTTGCGTTTGTGGCCGTCTCCGTTCGCCGACCTGGGTGGCGCGTTCCGTGGTGAGGAAGCAGCAAGTTGCTCAAATGGATTGACATATGTGAAGATTGAATCCTTCTTTGGCTGAGCTTGGCTCGACGGCAAGTCTCCCGGAGCGAAGGGTGTTGGTTGTGCCTCGTCATTGCTACCGAAAACGCGAATAGGCGAATCCCCGCGAGTGTCGCGTGACACTGCAGGAGAGCGAGTCCCCAGAGATGCGTCTGCAAGCTTTTGGGAAATCTGATCGGCTGTGGTGTCCTGCTCTTGAGACGGCGAAGATGCTCCAGCGGCTGCATTACTCTCCTTGCTAATTGGCTGCGGTGGGTTTGATTGGTTGAGGAGCTTCAGCAAAAAGTCTTGGTGGTTGGAAGACGATGGAGATGGCACATTCTCACGTGACGTAGGAGAAGAGATCTTGCCCATGGAAGACCCAATTAGATCTGAAGCAGATATCCCCCGTCCGTGTACACTATGAGAGCTCGAGCTACCGTAGCCAGGTCGTAGCATGCTTGGAGGCTGCGGTTGAGCAGTAGGCGGAGGAGATGCAACTGGCTGACTGAATTTCAAGAGATTTAGGAGACTAGCTGTGCGATCGGTACTGGCGTCGCCAGCTGGCGTTGGGGTGCCGGTCTTGCTCTTACTCATGTTACCCGAAAATTCCCTTGACTGTGAGCCATTCAATGGTGAAAAACTTGGTGACATCGTAGCGGAAGCTTGGCGCTCATGATGGTAAGGCTGAGGTGAATCGGAGCTGCGATTGAAATCGTACGACTGGCGATTGATGCTCTGAGCTGGGCTTTGATCGCCACGGTTGTCTGTTTGATAGCTCTGCCTGCTGGTTGACCGTAGACTGGCAAAGAGACCTTGGAGGTTCGATGGAGGGTCTCCCGTAGGGTTAGACATGATTAAGAGCGCTGTACGCGCCAGACAGTAGATGACACAATGAATACCAGATGTGAATGAAAAGACTCTTCACCTCCCAGTCTACTCTCTATGCTGTAGATGAAGTTTAGTGTGAAGCTCGGGTGGTTAGATACTTTACGTTGACAGGACTCTCCCACCAACGGAGGGTCCAGTCGGTGACGCTAGCAAGCGAAGCAGGCTAAAGAGAATCTACAAGGGTCATCATGCGCCGCCAAAAACAGGCCGGAGGATTGAGACAGATGAGATCCGTGTAGATGGTTTGATCGGGCAGAGACGAATGGTGATTTCAGGCTTCATGTATCTATGCTACGAAATATGGAAATCCTGATTCTTGTCAGTTGGCCAAAAGCGCAAGAGAAGGTCAAGCGAGAGGCTTTGCCCATCCACGCCATCATGGTGAAGCCTTTAGAATGTTCCATCGGCTGATCTTCGGCGCCTTGTTTACAAATCGTCATTGTTGCTTCGTACGAGTAAAGGCAATATAATATCAGTGCCGAACTTCTGTCGCCCCCAAAGAGAACACCTTATTGCTCCATCTACCATGGCTGTAATCGACGAAACCCCAACGCAGTCTTCGAACCTTCAAGTCCTATCAGAAGAAGCGTCTATCAATATCACCATAACCCACCATGGAACGCCCCACACCTTCGCCTTCACCCCTTCATCAACCATCATCGACCTCTCCAGCACCGTCCATAACAACCTCTCCATCCCCCCGGAGAATCAAAAGTTTATGATAACCCCTAAGCTCGGCATCCTCAAATCCCCTTTCTCCCCGTCCCTCCATCTCACAACCCTCCAATCCAAGAAAATCCTTCTCCTCGCCCCAACGCCCGCTGAACTCTCCTCCCTACAAGCCGCCTCCTCTTCCCGCTCTACTCCCCGTCCCTCGGCCCTCAAATCCGCCGCTGCATCCCGCACCCGCGACTGGCGCAAAACTCAAGACGAAGCCACCTGCACCTTCCACACCATCCTCCCCCTCGCCTACCTCCCGCAACCCGAACGCTCCCGCCGCTTCTTGGAGCGCCTAAGAGATGACGCAGGCATCAAAGCAAGCATGCGCAAGCACAAATTCTCAGTCGGCGTCCTGACCGAGATGAACCCGGCCGACCACACCACGCACGAGAGCCGAACACTAGGTTTAAACCGCAACAGAGGCGAAGTCATCGAGCTGCGTCTGCGCACGGACGCGTACGACGGCTACCGCGATTACAAAGTCATACGCAACACCCTCTGCCACGAGCTCGCGCACAACGTTTTCGGCGAACACGACAAGCATTTCTGGGCCTTGACGCGGGATGTCGAGAAAGAAGTCGCGGCGAATGATTGGCGCAGTGGTGGCCATGCGCTCACGAATCAAGAATTCTACAACCCGGACGACCATGGGGCTGATGAGGAGCATATGGACGGTGGGGGATGGACTGGAGGCGAATCCGTGCTTGGGGGCGTTGTTGGTGGGGCGCCGGTGCATGGGATTAGCCGGAGGGAGGCGATGGCGAAGGCAGCGGAGGAGAGGGTGAGGAAGCAGAGGGAGGTGGGGGAGGGAGGCGGAGGAGGCGGAGGACGAGCATAGGAGGGTTCAATCAGGGGGTAATTAGACGGGAGATGGAATCATGGATATATGACTTGATGGGCTTAGATTATATGGTGTGAGACAGGGTTGTTTGACAGCAATCAGATGTATAGAACAGTGAGATATTCGCCTGCGAATCTAGCTTGCAAAGCCCAAAAAATAAAAAGATGCAAGTCAACATGATGTTTAAGACATGATATCTATACACAATATATACCTTATCATCCCAATGCTATGCAAACCCCCACCCACCCATCCCCAGAGAAGTAAACCTCATACAATTCCACTAGATATACTCCATATCCCTCGGGCTATGCATATTCCCGTGACCTAAAAACACACATCGCACCCAGACGCCTATCAAACATGCCGAGACTCCCTCACACTGCGTAGCCCATCTCGAGAAAATCCAGTCACTTGTCAGGCCGTTAAATAGGTTCCTGGACACGCCGGATCATCGCTGGCTAGGTTGTAGGGACGTCCACGCTGCTGCGTCGAACCCGCAATACCCAGTCTAGCGAACTCCTGCTCCCCGGGTTCAAGTACATGATGAAGAGCACCAGGGTCCGACAAAAGTCTGATGACCATAAGCGACAGAAGTATCTCCAGGAATTTACCACTTGTGGAGGAGCCCCTAGGGTCACGAACAAGATCTCCAAAACCGAACAAGCTCCCGCTCTAGAAATCCTGCGTCCTTTGCGCCGGAAGTCTCATAAGCCGCGGCACCCTCGCCTGCCTGATCTGCTCCCCTATAAGCCTTAGCAACAACTTTAACCCCTGCTCGAGCCTCGTATCATCTTTCCTCCGTGCCCACAGCAGCGCTATACCTAATAGCATCGCATCCACAACCACATGCTTCGCCGCCGCACACGTTAGCCAGAGCAGCCAGGCCCAGAGTCCTCTCCTTCGTCGGTGTGGAGCGCCGACGAAGCGCTTGGCTTCGAGTTGCTCGCGTAGGGCGGCGATTTCGGTTGTCATTTTGAAGAGGGCGAGCGAGATGCGCTTTCGCCATTTGCGGTTACGGAGTTCGTAGTCGCGGGTGCGTGCTGCGTTTGTGCGCGCGGGGACGAGCTCGCTGTCATCGTTGCCGTCTCTAAGGTCGGCTGCGTCGTCGAAATCATCAAGGTCCTCATCCTCGTCGTCTGGCTCGCTGACGGGCCTTATCATACGCAACGCTCCGCCTCCTTCATCTCTCGCTCTTTCAGGCCCTATACTCGCGTAGCTGGGAGGTTGTTGCTGGGATTGTGATTGTGAGGGCCCTAATGCTTGTTGATGGGGAGAGGAAGAGGAGCTAGAGGCCGGGTTGGATTTGATTTGGTCCCAGACGAATTCGAGCTCGGCGACGAGCTCGCGGGCTTCGGGGGTGGTGGAGGCGTATTTGTGCATGGTGGAGATGAGGGTGGAGATGTAGCGGCGCTTGGCTTCGGTGCGGGAGAGGCTATGTTGGGAGGACCAGGCGTCCCTGTGGGTTTGAAGGGTTGGGTTAGCATGGGCTTGAGGGACGAAAGCGAAGAAGCCCAGCTGTTTCCATGGAAGTGCATATCGCCTTCAAATACGGCAGTCAGATATCGATGAAATCTCCCCTACCATTTTTCCCTCTCCGCCTCCTCTTCCACCCCCTGCCCCTCAGGTCTTCTCATGACCCCCTTCACATTCCCCTCCATACTCTGCTTGTACAATCCATACAGCTTAAGGCGATCCTCGGACGGAGGACGCGCAGACCCGGTTCGAGGAATCCTTTTCACGGTGTTGAGGGCGTGGACAAACACCCTGTCTAGATCACTCTTTCGTTAGCCTTGCACGTGCGTAGTCTCGATACATTGGTAAATACTTGCCGACGGAGTCAGACATTGTGAGGGAAAGGTGGAATATGAGGGGCGAGGGAGGGAGTGGAGCGGATTATCTTCGCGGCATACGGTTGTTTCGAATCATCAAAGTGTGAAGTGACAGAATCGAGTCGTCGACATTGAATGGTCCCTTGGCTGACCGATAGATACATGACCTCGGCTCGCGGCTGTGGATATACGCTAAAACTTCTTTGCCGATTGTCCGCCTACGGGAACAAGCGCTCCCGAAACTCCCCTAGCCTACCATAATACATAAGTGGATCACTCCAATGGATGGGACACCTTCAAGTATATTTAGAAGTACAGGTATAAGCAATGTTTGCTCGGAGTTATATGCTATCTCTTGGAAATCGGTGATAGCTTTTGCGGGAGTTTCTCGATAATTTTCTCACTCAGTCGTATTTTTTTTATTCATGGATTTGTTTGCTCACAAAATATTTAGCTTAGAGACTTAGTTAGTGACCATCGTTATGCCTCATATTTCAGCCATCAATATGACATTCATGACTCCCGGTGGAGAACTCGGTATGCCTATAAAGCTGGCTCCATGGCAGACATGTTCTCTACTTTCCAAAACTTCCGGTCCCAAACTCCTTAGCACAGCTTCTACTAGCTTGAGAACTCGATTTCTGCATCTTCCAGCAGCACTCGTTCCGTCTCCAGACTTTTGTCTCCCTTATCTCCCCGCTAGAATATCATGCCCTCCCTTTATGACCGTATTTCACGCCGCTTGGAGGATGGGAGGGATGAGTATTATGAATTCGAGTCCGACCTCGAGAATGGCCGGCGGAATATGTTTGGGTTAAAGACCGAGAAATGGCATGATCGTGAGAAGGAACGCCAACGTCAAAGAGATAAACGTAGACATGGAAGGGACGATCCCAAGCATCGTGCGCAGGCGAACCGAACTCATGATCGAGCCCGTGCTGAGAGTAGGAACACAGGCCATGATCGAGCCCGTTCCACAGACAGGGATAGAGGGCACGGTCGAAGCAGGCATGCGGATGACAAGGATAAAGGACGCGGCTCCGATCGCCCCGAGGACAGAGATAGAAGACAGCATGTTAGTCACCGTGGTAGCTCGAGAGGCATAGATGCAAGCAATGCCGGAGCAGAAAGAAGGAAGAAACCATCGAAACAGTCTAATACTACGCATCCGCATCTCAGAGTCAGAGACGTTCTCGTCGATGTCGCGGGGAAGGTCATTGAGGATCTGCTTGGCGGTTCTGCTCCGAAGCCAGAGAAACATCGCAAGCATCGCCGCAGACATCGCCCCGAAACAAACAGAGAAAACGGTGGTGAAGATGGTGAACGGCAACATAAAGATCGAGCAAGGACACCTGAGAGGAAGCCAGTCGAGCCGGCGCAACAACATGGTGGTCCGTCTGGGCCTCTTCAGGATCATGGTGAAGCTGGAAGCTACTATCAAGGTCATCCATTAAAGCATCAGCAACCCTCTGGTGGCCGGCCTCAAGGTCCACCATCTCAACGGCAACCCAATAATGCACCTCTTCAAAGCCATAGCCGCGCACCAGAGAAAAATGGTCCGGCCCCGCCTAGATCTTCGCAAGGGCTAAGGTCAGGAGAAAACCCGCCGTATGGGAACAGCAGGTCGCCAAAGCGGGATGAGGAGAGACAACAGAAGACAGGGCCTGAAACACGAGAGGCTAGGCTAAGGCGATTTAAACCACAGCCACGGGATTTAGAGGAAGAACAATTTGGGGATTCAGAGGAAGCCCGAGAGAATAGTGAAAGACCGCGGAGCCAGGGAGCAGCAGCACATGAGGCTCCTGGCAAGTCATCGACGAGGGACTTTGGACAATCTCCAAGGACTGGAAAATCCCCACAGGATACTGTGACCTCAACCAGCATTAATGGAGATTCCGATCGAGAAGATGAAACGGACGGATCGACGGCAGGCTCGAGACGCTCTTCCTTATTGACTGAGCAGCCCACGAAGAAGTGCGGACAACACCCAAAGAACGGGAAATCCCAAAGAGGTGGAGAACACCATCACGACTATGCCGAGGATAGTAATGAAGGTCGTTCAGAGGCAGAAGAGTTGCACGTGAGAGGAGGAGGCCAATACGACGACAACGAAGACGTTGATTCCGATGCACAATACAGCGAATACGAGGAGTTCGATGACGAATACCTAGGTGAGGTTCACGTTCTAAGAGACGACCTGTGCCAGACGCGCACAGCGCCTGTTGTGAATAAGCAAGAAGGTTATAGTCCCTTGTCATATGTCGCTGCGAAGATGAAGAGTGGAGCCTACAGTTCTAACTTGTATGACCATGCGGAACCTAAGACAGGGGGGTACAGTCCACTCTCATACTCGTATGCTGCCGCAAAGGCCAAGACTGTGCATATAGATTATACTTCAGAGATCCATCTCGGTAACTCTAGTAAAGCGTTTTATGAACATTGCGGACGACCTGATAGATTAGGCCCAAATCCATCGTCTAAAGGAATTTCAGCCTCGGAACGACTTGCAAGTCATAGCCCTGACTATATGCCGAAGTATGGGTATGAACAAAAGGAGTACTCACATACCCCACTAAGGAAAGCGCCCGAGCCACATGGCGCTTTTATCGATAGCGAGAGTGAGCGTCCACGAAGCTCTGAGACGTCCAAGAGCAAGAACAAATCCGGTAAATCCAACGTCAGTAGTAGCGATTATGAACGGTCAAGAGATCCAGAGCCATCCCAGAGCAAGTCGAAGCCTAGAAAATTCAACGTCAGGTTCGAGGATCGATCAGAGAGCAGCTCTCCTAGGCCGAAGCATGCCCCAAAGTCAAAGCGTCCTTCTCGGGGAATAGGATGCGATACCGCTGGAAAATTCGAAGAGCCACCTCCAAACCATTACGCAACTCTGGAAATTTCCCCGTCGACTAATCCCGAAACGTCTGTAGATATTCTCCCACTGGAAGTTGCATTGCTGACCTCTAGACCAGAATTGCAATCTTGGCAAAGAAAATGCGTATTAAGGTTCATCCCGACGTGTTAAAGAGGAAGAATCCCAGCATGTCAGAGACGGAGAAGACTGCCATTGACGAGCACGCCAAGAAGGTCGGCGGGGCTGCCGAGATCCTACTGGATTCTACCAAGGTAAGTTTTAGCTTCAGCCCCAGGAGTTTTGAATTAGTATTAACAAAAAGATATAGCGCGTAGATTACCACCAAGAGATCCGCAACTGGGAAGCAAAGTATGGCAAACTTTTGTGGGCCCGTTCCTTGAAGTCATGAAAGGAAGTACACGGTTCACTTTCATTACCCATTATATGGAAGGTTAGGTAGCGAGCATGCCCTAGTTACGCTTCAGTTGACAGAACAAGCGGTCGTTGCTTAAAGGAGTAGAAATTGACTTACACCACAACATCTATACATGCGTACACGAACGAAGGTTCTGGTTAAAGGACATTGCATGAGTGATGAATGTAGGCAAAGCAACAGCCAACCAGGTCAAGTCGTATCGTCAAGTGCACAAGCCCCGCAAGCATTATTGGGCGCATAGACACTGCGTGATTGAAGGCGATTGCAGAAGTAGTGATAGAAGTTTGACAGGACCATGTCTAATTCTCTCAGACCCCTGGGCTCACTGTGGTATCATTCTGGTTGTTTCTCTCTGCCGTGCGCTTGACGTCAAATTCGCGTTTCACCGCCTCAATTTTCTCCGTCAAAGGGTTTGCAAGTGCCTGTGTTGCGGCCTTGCTCCCCGCCTCGTTCTTATTTAGTCCTGTACCAGAACCCAAATGCACGTCTTCCAATCCCCACCCCGTGAGGTATGCACCAACTTGAAATACTACCTTGCCTTCCTTCCTGATCACGTTGGGCTGAGCTTCGTCTCGATATTGAATCTTGATCCCCTTTCCCATGATTCTTGAGGCTAGTTGTACCTTCGCATTGGAGTCCCACGTCGCGATGTTGTCAGACATGCAGAGTTTTGGTTCCCACAACTCAGTCAGCCAAGCTTCTGCAACGGCAAACCCATTTACGGGATCGGAGAGAATGACAGCAGCAACGTAAGCTTCGAATACGTCTCCCATGGTCTTGGTCCAGAGTTTGTTCTGCTCCTGACCTTGGAAATAAGACTTCGGTAGATTTACTCTTTTATCAAACCCATAAGCAAGAGAAAACTCTGCAAGAGTTTCGTTCTTAACAAGCGACTCCCGTTTTTGTGATAATCTACCTGCAGGTAGATCTGGAAAGCGAGGGAAAATAAGACGCGTTGCTATCAGTTCGATGTACGCATCACCAACGAACTCAAACCGATCGTAGCTCAAATTGACGACATCTGAAGCTGTACGACCGCCTAGTACACCCTGATGAGTGAAGGGCACATCTGCAAGAAGCCTATTAAGGATAAGGGGTAGTTCAGGCAATGTCTTTTGATGCCTATTGAAATTCTTGGATGGCTTAGGCACCTTTTGATGACTTGCACTTGGGTCTGGATTAGTAGATGGTACCCCAGGGTTTGAAGGTTGAGGTAGTGAGAAGTTCAAAGACTTTTGGAATTTGTTTTCGGCGATTGGCACAGCATTTTTAAGACCATCGAAGTCATGTTTGGTGTACTTGCCTTTGTCGTTAGGCTTTAGATTTCCATGGCCAGAGGATGCAGGCTGAATGGGCATACGCACTTGCTTACCAGACACCTCTGAACCATCAAGGCGTCGGGCCGGTTTGGCTGGATCACACAAATCTGGTGAAGACTGCCCTGTCTTCTCACACTTTTCCTGTTATGCAGTCAATAGACAGTCTTGAACCTATTTGGGTGGAGTTATCACACAGCAGCTGTAGTTTTTTGTTTCTTCTGAGGTCGCACTGCATTTCGGTCACAGACATCATAACTTCTCTTTTTCGTCATGTCTAGATTGTTGGCTTGAAATCTGATATCATAATAACAGTTGAGTTGACGGGACTTATCAGTTGATTTCCAGATAGTTTGAGCCTCTGGTTTGCAAGGCTGTAGGGCTGCTAGCGTGGTTAAATCATTTCACTCCATTCTCCAGTCTTGCCTTTCTAATATGTATAACACATCATGATTTCCAACCCCGGAACGACGTTGGTCGCAAGATCGCGCATACTTGATCTGCTGAAGGTGCTCTTCTAATGGCTGCTTTTCCTGTGCTCAATGCTTATCTACACAGACGCAATGCCGCATATTCTCCCTCACCTACAATCCAGAGCGTCTACGAACTGGGAACAAAGTCCTCCGCCAAAGATTAAAAGGGCCTTCAGTAGCTGCATACTACCCCAGACGGGTGGCGACATTGAAGGATCTGAGAGCCTTGTATCCAGACCTTGAGACATGGGATGAAGACGAGGAAGACCGACTTGAATTCATCGAGCTGTATGAGCACTGGATTTACTCTTAGGAGCTGCGCAGCCAACTAATTATCTCTCTAATAGGGCGAAACAAAGAGGGAAGGGTGCTCCAAAAAAGAAGAGAACGGCGGAAGGTAAGCGCACATCACGGCCAGCCTTGAATGCAATAGCGCTAATTATCTCGACTATAGAGTCGAAAAAATTCAAGGGCAAGAAGAAGGCTACTACTCCGGCCATACCCAAGGCTTGATTCTTAGCAATACTTTCTCGCATTGCATGATACCGGAGTTTTAGGATTATTGGATGGGGCATTGCATATTGTGGCCTTGGTCGGCGTTGCTCTTCAGGAGTTTTAACAATCTTGGCTGGTGTCGGAAGATCAGACGGCGAGACATCGTATTCGATTCCATGCGAAGTCAAGCTTCAAATAGGTTGTCTATGTCGTCTATGGCCAGAGGCATTGGTCACTTCGAACATTATCTACACAATTCAAGTTACTTCTTGCAGCTTTTCCGAAGCTCGAAAGATGCCATATAGGCTTTTTTAGCTGTACTTATCTAATTTGAGACAAAGAACGTAGCATGATTGTATTACAATGTGTGAACAGCAATACAACTGATGATATGTCGTGAATCTGTGCCATAGTGAGGTTCGATAGAACTATGGACTAGCGTGACGAGTCCGGCGCAATTTCACTTTGCTTGACATCGAACACCACCAACCATCAACAATAATCCTAACTACGTTCTGTCGCAACAGCCTGACTCTAATCTCGGAATTTTAACTTGCGCATAGCCTTTTGCTACACCGTGGCACTTAGATTACCTACTCTTTAGCAACGATGCCGTCAGCCGTGAAGCCATCGAAGAATCAGATGAGGAGGGCGAAGAAGAAGGCCGCAAAGCAAACTGAAGTAGGTCATATCACTCTAGCAAAAAGGAGCTTTCCTGACTGTTTGCAGGCTACAAGCACACCAACGCCGGAGTCGACTGTGGAATCCGATGATCGACCTATCTCTTCCAGTCCATTAGCAGTAAAGGACGTTGCGAGTATCGATGGAGTCGATGGAATCGATGGAATGGACGAAGCGGACCCGTTGTACGAAATGTACAAAGATGTCATGGAGAAATTCGAGCAAGGTGATAAAGAGGATTTATCAACAAAAGATCTTGATAAACCCGAGATATATTTCGATGAGGACGATGAGATACCCGACGAGGACGAGGAGCAAGGAGTGCCAAAGATGTCGAAAAAGAAGCGAAAAGAGCAGAACAAGCTCTCCGTCGCAGAATTGAAAGCCTTAGTCCAGAAACCAGAAACTGTGGACTGGACTGACACCTCAGCATCAGATCCTCGTTTATTAGTACATATTAAAGCATACCGGAATGTTGTTCCAGTACCTACGCATTGGTCGTTAAAACGCGAGTACCTCTCCTCGAAACGTGGTGTAGAGAAACCTCCTTTCGCCTTACCCAAATTCATCCAAGAGACCGGCATTGCAGAAATGCGGGATGCAGTACTTGAGAAGCAAGATCAGGCAAGCCTGAAGCAGAAGCAGCGTGAAAGAGTCCAGCCAAAGATGGGCAAACTTGACATTGACTATCAGAAACTATACGAAGCTTTCTCTCGATTCCAAACAAAGCCAGAGCTTACGCGCTATGGGGAAGTTTACTACGAGGGGAAGGAGTATGAGACAAATCTCAAACATCTTCGACCTGGTGAGCTCAGCGAAGAGTTGAAAGAAGCTCTGAATATTCCACCCGGCGCCCCGCCGCCATGGCTGATTAATCAACAGCGCTTCGGTCCTCCGCCGTCATATCCTGCGCTTAAGATCCCAGGGCTTAATGCCCCCCCTCCACCAGGAGGCCAATGGGGTTTCCACCCTGGCGGATACGGCAAGCCACCTGTAGATGAGTACAACCGACCTCTTTACGGCGGTGATATCTTTGGTGTGCTACAGCCGCAGCAGAATGCTCAATTAGGTGAACCGGTAGAAAAGACCTTATGGGGAGAATTGCAAGAGCCTGAAGAAGAGTCCGAAGAGGATGAGAGCGATGAAGAAGATGAAGATGCCGATGCCGACGATGTGGGTGCAGGTTTACAGACACCAAGCGGCCTTGAAACGCCAGGAGGCATGGCATCTACGGTACCATCGGAGTACGGTGGGGCTGAGAGCGTGGCTGGTGAGTTTGACCTACGGAAGCAAAGACGGGGTACAGATACGGAAGAGTCCATACACCCTCGGACTGCGTACCAGGTAATCCCAGAACAGCAAGCCAAGGTAACGGGTTTCTTTGGAGGTGATCGGACTTATGATCTCAAGGCTGCTCAAAGCAGTCTACCAATATTAGGCCAAGAAGACACCAGAAAGCGTAAGAAGCCGGGTGATGTGGAAGTTGCCATGGATCCTGATGCTTTACAAGCAAAGGACGGGATGGACAAAGAAGACATGAAGAGGTTGTATGAAGCGCAAAAGAAAGAAGAGCAGGGCCAGTGGGGTATTCAAGAAGATCTAAGTGATATGATAGCTAGAGAAAGTCGTAAGAGGCAGAAGCAAGATGAAGGGAGAAAGGCCAAACGCTAGTAAGGGAAGATTGAAAGACATGCACGTCCTCGCCCTCAAAAGATCCTATCTCAAGATTGAATGCGCTGTGAATACGTATATGAATGTGAATGGTATTCATGTTTAAAGCCCACCATTGGCTGGCTTCACATATCGATCCATGTGAAGTATAAGATAGGAGAAGGCATACCAACTGGGGATGTATCAGCATACAAGACTAAATGCGGGTTATTCCACCTCTCAGAGCCCTACTGCACACACTGTACGGGTTTTAGGGTTTGTGTCGAAATATTTCAGCCTTTGGTCCCTAATCCGGCTTAGTGCGCCAAATTTTAGAAATATTCTGAGGGAGCCAAGAACATAAACTCACGCGCCATCACAACATCTAAACCCACATCCACCACTCACTCTCGGTAGCAACTGTATCTCGTTCACAGCTTACTCCGTGGGCTATACAGTAGTCAGATACTGGTTTGCAGCTCTCATTTGATTCTATAACACTGTTAGATTGAAACACGATGGACAGAGGCCGAAGGTAAATTCAAATCCAGCCCTCTATTCCCAGATCTACCTTACAGTGGCGTTTGATCATGCGAGGGCGGAATACAATGAAGCCACCCATATAATCATTATAGCTGATGCCCATGCCAAATAGGTACAACGATGGCGATAGGCCTTTGGGTGGAGAAACCTACCGACCGGCTGAGCGAAATGGTCGTTCTCCACCACGACCGAACAGCTATCGTGTGGATCGTTCGCCTCCTCGACGAGGTCGTACACCACCATCGTACACCGACACTTATGCTCCTACAAGCAATCGAGGTGACAGACCCCGGAGCCGCTCAAATCGACGTCGCTCGCGAAGCCCTGCTTTTAGAGGAAGAGACCGAGGCGGCGGCGGCTACAGAGGGCGACCTAGATCACCTCCCCGCACATTCTCGTCTGGAAGAGATGCATATCCAAGATCACCTCCGAGGGCACGTCGATATTCGAGATCTCCCGTCAATGGTTCAGGACGTGGAAGGTCGCCTGTGCCTCTGAAGAGAGTTAGAGATCCGTCGCCAATCGTGAACCGCCGCCTACGTTCTCCCCCGATGGCAAAAGAGAGAGCGGTTTCTCCACCACGAGACAGGTATGAGAGACGCGACTATTCGCCTCCAAGGGATTCTAGATTTCCGAGGGAAAATAACTACAGACCAGCACAAAGAGAGCGTTCTCGCTCGTTAGTTCGACGCTCTGAGCATGTTTCCCGTGTTGGCTCTCCTCTCTCCTCTCACCGTTCTTCACCCCATGTTCACACTGAACGGATGGCGATGGCTGGATCTGGCACACATTCTCCGGCTTATCCTAGCTTACGTGGGCCGCCCGTTCCAAGATCTCCACTTCACCGTGAGAGATCGCCTCCTCGAAGAATCTACTCTCCTGCTACGCGTTCTCCACCCCGCGACGCGCTAGCTTACCGTCAACGCTCTCCGCTTCCAAGAAGACGTGACTCGCCGCCTCCCACCACCCGGCAAGAGGAGTTCCGCAATGGCACAACGCCCAGCACTTGGTCCAATGCACAATTGGGTGCTCCCCACGGACCAGGTTACCGTAACGGTGACGCTCGCGGTCCTCCGAGTGGTCCAGGATCTCACTACAACGAGCCTCACCATCGCGACTCACCATCTGGCCCACCATCAGCTCCGATCTCCATGTCCGCTCATAACCGACCAAGTAGCGCCTCCCTACTTTCCGCCCCCACTCGCCCACGTGGTGGCCCGGCTTTCGGTAGAGATGGTCCCAGAGATGCACCTTACGGTCCTCCACGCCGCGGTGGATACCCATCATCCCAAAATCACGGCCCACCTCAGCGCCAGCAGAACTACGACACTCGCGATGGTCCACCGGCTGGCCCACGCGGCTCTCATGCCCCTGATGGCCCAGCGCCTTTCAACTCCCGACCCCACCACGAGTCCCGCCCACCTTACGACTCACGACCACCATACCATGACTCCCGGGCCCCTTTTGACTCCGGTCGCCCGCCCTTCCGCTCGAACAACAGCTCCTCAACCACCTATCCCCGTACGCAGCGCTTCTCGCAACATCTCGCCTCCATCCCAGCAATCGTCCCTGGCGGCAAATTAGCACCTAGCGGCCTTGATCCAGCAGCGGAGAAGCGCTTACAGCAGATAGAAGAAGACAAGAAGAAGTTGTTGGAACAGATTGAAGAAAAGCAGAAGATCAAGAGGCAGGGCTTGAGGGACTGGGAGAAGGCAGAGAGGGAGAGTAGGCGGGAGGGGTTGAAGAGTGAGTTGGCGGAAGGGCATTTAGAGAAATTGACAGGTGAAGGTGTTGGCGGGACTGCTTTTTGAATGGGAAGCGAGCGTATGGCAGAGATTCCGATAGCCACCTAGGAATCCTCAGCGATGGCTTATTTGGTCCGACCAAGCAAACGAGCGAAATAGCGAGGATGGTTCGACGTTGCTTGACACGGCACAGTTCTTCGGCTTTTAGCAGTTTCAACGGTCATCAGAAAGGACTTTCTCTTTCACAATAGACTGGAGAATGCAGCATGTAACCTTTAAATATCCTCGCTAAGGACGAGCTGCAAGTCAATTCAAACATGGATAAAAAGACGGGCCTGGCAGTCCGAACACAAGATATGCAACACTCATCAACAGATCGACTGGAAGTTTTAGGTGCTTGTCCTACGACGTTCCAGACCCTCAATGAACGATACTAATCAGCTATTTGAAATACAATATGGTTTTCTAATTCGAGAATCAGATGTTGCAATTTTGAGCTGCATCACCCCTACAGCCTCCCTTAACATTTGCTATTATCTTAGTTGTCAATGTAGAGATTTCTGTTTGAACCTCCCTCACGCTAAATTATCACGTACACATGGGGTCTACACTATTCTATTGGTCAGCACTCTCTAGCGTCTAGTGAGAACTTCGAGTTATAACAAGGTGTTCGAGTTGATAAAATCAAGACTCTCTTTCTCACACAATGGGTTTTAAAGAATTTCAACACTCGTTTTCAGCCGTACGGCTTTAGCCGCTCGAATTGCGCCGTTATACACTGAACAAGCACTTTGTAAATACGCACGACACAGCAATCTTCAACCATGTCTTGTTTCTTAAGTAGTTTGACTGCGGAGTTGCAGCTAGTAACTGTCGAGCTCCTAAGCCAAGGTGGAGATCAAGAAGCTCTCCGCTCTTGGAGTTGCACTTGCTCCTCTTACCGTTGTTTACTTGCTCCCTATATCTTCAAAACCATCGTGTTGGACAACAGTGAGAAGAGTTCGTCTTCTGTGCTTGCTTTGGCCGACAGCCGAAAGAGCGAGCACGTCCAAAATCTGTTCTATACCGGCTCGACGACAGTTGACTCTAGGGGGCGAAGTGAAAAATGGAGACGGAATCGAAGAAAACGATACGAAGGCGGGCTCTTCGAATATTTCTACCTTCTTTCCTTCCAATGTCCGTACAATTCTGTCTAATCTTCGACGCTTCTTCCCTCGTCTACAATCTCTGCGCATCAAGTTCAAACCAATTGACTGGGAGGATTTCTGGAACGATGAGAACTTCGATTATAGCGATGGAGAGACTGCAGAGCAGATCTCATCTGCAGAAGACGATCGAGCTTGGAGAGCATTGATGGCTAAAACATACAAATTGCTAGCCCAGAACCAGCAACCGTGCATCAAGGCCCTGGAAATTCAAGCGCTCATGCCGAAAGAAGTTTCTACGTTCAGCAATCGAGCTTTCCATGATTTCCTGGGCATGCTAGAGCGATTCACTCTCTCGATATATGGGAACCAAATGGCGCCGGGTGGAACATCAACACCATTCACGGCTATCCGGCCTTTTTATCTAAACTTGACAAGATCTTCTTCGATCATTTGCAGAACGTGACGTATTTTGATCCTAAAACCGATCGGACGGGTCCCATTCGGTTGGAGGGTTAAGACATGACGGCTCGCGCTCCGTGGGGACCAAATGCCACTGCTCAAGTACCTTTACCTGAAGTATATTTTCGTATGTCCCGAGCTCTTGGACTTCCTTATTTGGCATGCCGGCACCCTGGAGAGCATTTCATTTAGTGACTGGTATGGCAGGACCAGCGACCGTGGGTCGACCGAGCACAGCACTACTTGGTACGCACTCTTTATAGCCTTTTCAGATGCCGAACCCAGGAAGCTACGCCAATTCGAAATATTACCTGTTAATGTTCCTTATCATATGCCAATTTGCCGAATCCCCACGCCGCAACCCAGCAGGGCCGAGGAGGTCCGCTTACCTCTCGAGGAAAACCCAAAGAGAAGATTATTTCCATATGCAGTGCCAGACGACAAGTACGGCATGCTGTTAGAAGACGAGTACGAAAACCAGGCGAGTTTTTTCCGGGGAGATGACCAGAAAAGTTGGGAGAGGTTGATGGAGATTGTGGAGGGGAACAGGGGTCGTGGGGGTTTGACGGAATCGTTTGCCACATAATCTCGCAGGCCTTTTGTGCCTCTGTGCCCAAGATATTCGTTTCATCGATGCGACTGATTCGGCAAGCATGCTACAAGCATCTAGAGCGCGTGATTTGCGAAGCATCCACCCAACCCAAATCTTCCGCTCACGTGAAATAAAGTCACTGGGCCCGCTCTACTTCCTTTCTCATTATTGTCCATCATCAAGGCGGACAAACTTCCACAAACACTTCGAAAAAGGGCCGGTATACTTACGCCACCGCCATCCATCACGTATACCACCGTCAACCACCCTCCAACACCCACATTAAACCCCCTCGCCTGCAGACCAACCCCGAAGCTATTTCCCAGAACATCGAAAACGCGAAGCCATCGCAATTGACCACATACTTCACGTCCACACTCCTTCGAACCTTCCTATGGCTCTTCTCACTGCCCTTCACACCACCCAACCATATCACACACATATCAAACCTCAACCACCAATAACCCCCAATCAACCGTCAAACTCTTCTCTTCCCTCTTCCTTCATCTTATTCTAATTTAACCTTCAGCAAAAAACATCATTCTACCGGTATTTCCTTATTGTCTATCCTTTATTCCTAAATTACAGTTCTAGCTGAGAGACGTGGCTACGAGCGATGCTGGGAAAGTGCAGAAAATCTACCGACGACTGCGAAGGTTTAGGATTTGGGGGAAAAAGTGAAAAGCGGGGTTGAAAGATTTGGTCTAGAGGGGGGGTTGGGGCGAAGAAAGGGGCTGAGACAAGAGAGAACGAAGAAGATGGAAAGTAAAAGGGAAGACGATAAGAGACCGCACTGAAAAGGAAGAAAAAGAAGAAAGAAAAATAGAAAGGGGTAATAAGATAGGGAACAGAAACCATAAAAATCGAGAAGTGTCAAAGCCATCAAAAACCCCGTAAAGCCAAAAAAAGGAAATCCAAATCAAAAATAAATAAAAAAGCCCATATTCCCATCCTCCCCCCACGTCCCCCCCTCCCTTTTCCACCAACCAAAAAAAGAAAGAAAAAAACAAGCAGCCAAAAGCCCCCGAAACTAGAAACTAGAAACGAAATTCAACAATACCACGAATGGGGGGGGGGGGGGGGGGGGGGGGGGGGGGCGGGGGGGGGGGGGCGAGGGGGGGGGGGGGGGGGGGGGGGGCGGGGGGGGGGCGGGGGGGGGGGGGGGGC